>FWPV01001102.1_pt1 | contig 58285 bp, 55 predicted proteins | sample 2228371 | NCBI WGS metagenome assembly FWPV01 (sample SAMEA103939776, study PRJEB20133) | metagenome
TTTTAATGCTAGCTGCATTATTGCTTTTTGCAACAAACAGTTGGGCGCAATCATGCGATTTATTTCAATTTTCGCATAAAACCACGTCTGGGTGTTGCGAGTCGGGCATATCCAAAGATTTTGGAAATACTGGAATAAATCCATTCTCATATAAAGCCGCTTCTCGGAGCAACCTAGCTGCTGAAGCGGTTTATTTAGGGAGGCTATCAAGCAACAAGTATAATCCCGAATCGGTATCAAACGAGTTTGGCAGATACGGAAGCTCATATAGTGAAAGTATCAAGAACCCTTATAGCAAATATGGAAGCAAATATAGCCCACAAAGTGTTAATAACCCATACGCTATCGATACTCCTAAAATATTCGCTGAAGATGGGACTTACTTGGGAAAGCTTTCAAGCAATAAATACGATCCTGAAAGCGTCAGTAATCCTTACGGCCGTTATGGAAGCGAATATGGCAACACTATAAATAACCCTTACAGTAAATACGGCAGCAAGTACAGCCCATATAGTCCCAACAATCCTTATGCAACAAGCGCGCCGAAGATATACTATATTCCATCTCAAAGATCTCCTTTCTCACTAAAAGACTCTGATTCCGGCACGTGGCCTTACAAGGGCGTGGGCAGCTGTAAGTAAAATAACGAGTAAATATAAAAATAAATGATAGAGAGGATATGGCCCTTTTTGGCAAAAGCTTATCCGCCGTCAACCTATTGCCAATAAATCATAACCAGAGAACTTTTTCAATAGCTCTTTTCGAATTTGAGCGTTGGTTGGAGTGGAAAGTGTTGGGTCCTTTTCGACGAGTTTAAAAGCTTCTTCTCGGGCTATATTCAAGATGGGAATATCGAGGAATATGTCGGCGATACGAAGAGCCGGCAGGCCGCTCTGTTTTGTCCCGAAAAACTCTCCCGGCCCGCGTAGCCGCAGGTCTTCTTCCGCAATGACAAAACCATCGTTTGTTTCAGCCATAACCTGCAGGCGCTTTCTGGCATCGTCTGAAAGTCCCTCGCTTATTAGAATGCAGTATGATTGGTGAGCAGACCGCCCTACTCTTCCGCGGAGCTGATGAAGCTGTGATAGTCCGAATCTTTCGGCATCTTCGATAACCATTACAACTGCGTTAGGAACATCCACACCGACTTCTATCACAGTAGTGGCTACTAATATATCAATTTCGCCATTTCGGAATGCCAGCATTACCTCATCCTTTTCCTGGGTTTTCATTTGGCCGTGCAGCAAGCCAAGTTTCAAGTCAGAAAAAACATCTTTTTGGAGATGTTCGTAAAGCTCACTTGCGGCTTTCACCTGAAGTTTGTCTGATTCAGCTACAAGCGGGCATACGATATAAGCTTGGCGGCCTTGCTGTATAAACTGCCTCAGAGTCTGATAGACCCGGTAACGGTCTGCTGGTGTTTTCCAGTGAGTTTTAATTGGTTTCCTTCCGACGGGCATTTCGTCGAGAACGGAAATGTCGAGATCGCCGTATACAGTCAGAGAAAGTGTTCTTGGGATAGGAGTAGCCGTCATTACGAGCACATCTGGGCGCCAGCCTTTCTGAACTAGAGCCGCCCTCTGCAAAACCCCGAAACGATGCTGTTCGTCTACGACTACCAATCCAAGGTTTTTGAAATCCACGCCTTCCTGAATGAGAGCGTGAGTGCCCACTGCCACTTTCACTTCTCCGGAAGCTATTTTCATCTGAGTTTTTTTCTTCTGAGTAGCTGTTTGGCTACCAATAAGCAGTGCGGAAGGTATCATTAGCTCTTCGAGAACCCTGTTTAAGCTGATGTAGTGCTGTTCCGCGAGTATTTCAGTCGGCGCCATTAATGCTGCCTGATAACCATTATGGACTGCGGTCATAATTGCAGCAAGGGCCACAACAGTTTTACCGGAACCTACATCTCCCTGAAGAAGGCGGTTCATCATAGTCGGCCGTGACATATCTTGCTGGATTTCTTTAATAACACGGAGTTGCGCCCCGGTAAGTTCAAAAGGCAGAACTCTTCTCAATTCTTCAATCACGTCAAAACTTATGTCGAATGCTATTCCCTGGCCTGGGAGGGTTTCGCTTTGCCTTTTCAAAGCCAAACCGACTTGCAAAAGAAATAACTCGTCGAAAACCAGTCTCTTTCGTGCTGCCTGATAAGATGTGGGGTTGTCGGGAAAATGCACTTGCTGAATTGCAGTTTGAATATCCATCAAATCGCATCTGTCTAGGAGTTCTTCTGGCAGAGTTTCTGGAATCAAATGCGCATAGGTGTCCACGGCATTTTTGATTATCTTACGCAACCGGATTTGGCTAATGCCTTCAGTGAGAGGATATATTGGGACCATCCTGCCCAAGTTTATATTGTCCGAATCCTCTCGGACTTCTTCCCATTCGACATTCGAGATTTCTACTCCAAAGCGGGACACTTTCGCCTGCCCATATGCTATTATTTCTTTTCCGACAAGTTTCGACAATATATTTTTCAAGTATGGCTGACCAAACCAAACGAGGCTAGCGAACCCGCTGCCGTCATCCAAAACGGCTTTTGTGATAACTAGCCTGTTTTTTTTGAGATTGTCAACGAGCCTGACCACCCCGCGAACCGAGGTAGTTTCTTTATCTTGAAGCAGGGCTATGCGACGGAAATTAGTACGGTCTTCGTGACGTTTAGGAAAGTGATAAAGCAGGTCGCCAAGAGTTAAAATATTGAGCTTAGAAAGAATGTTGGCGACTGCTTCGCCTACGCCTTTGACAAATCTGACTGGTTTATCGAGGGAGTTTTCGCGTTCGTAGATGGCAACTGAATTATTAATGCTGTCGATTGAATCTTTCATAACTAGGCATTTCCAGTAGAAGAAATTATAAAAGGAGACGCAAACGTGGTCAATAACACAGGGATGCCTTTAAAAATACTCATACAAGCGTTGACACTCTTTCTTTTGGTTGTTAACCTCTTTCGTAAGGAAAATGATTGGTAAATCTTATAAAGCAACCGCAATTGTTATAAGGCGGATAGATTTTGGTGAGACAGACAAGATCCTTGCTCTTTTCAGCCGTGAACGGGGCAAGATTCCTGCAATAGCCAAAGGTGCAAGAAAATCCAAAAGCAAACTGTCGGGAGCGGTTGAATTGTTGACTTTCGGCAAATATGAGTTGTCATTAGGACGAAACTTGGACATAGTTACCCAAGCAGATGTCAAGGAATCGTTTGCCGGGATTCGAAAGGACATTCGTAAGGCTGCGGGGGCGACATATTTTTTGGAGCTGACGGACCATCTTTTGGAAGAACGCGAACCGAACCCTGAACTATTCGACCTTTTATTATCCTCGCTTTATGTTTTACAGAATGGTGCCAATTCAGAAGTTCTCGCTCGGGGTTTTGAAGTCAAAGCGATGGACATACTTGGATATCGGCCACAGGCAGTTCAGTGTGTTTTATGTGGAGAAACAGCCGAAGGAGGGATGGTTAATTTCAGCCCATCTGCCGGCGGGTTGGTATGTGGAAAATGCGGGCGGCTGCCTGAAGACACTATAGAAGTTTCAAAAGCGGCAATGAATGCCATCATCAGGTTCCTCAATACAGAGCCACCGGATTGGAAAAAGCTTCGGTTTGTGTCAGACGTTGGGCAACAGCTTCGAAACCTTATGCGGTGGTTTATTCATTTCCGCATTGAACGTGAAGTTAAAAGCGGGGAGTTTTTTAGGACGCTTCTATCCGAGGAAGACAATGAAAAATAGCTTGGTTGCCAGGACGTTTGAACGTATTGCCGACATATTGGAGATAAAAGGCGCGGAGTTTTACAAAGTGCGGGCATACCGACTTGCCGCGCAGACCATTGCTGGCTTGGTTGATAATATTGAAGAAATTGCCAAAGACAGACGCCTTATGGAGATACCCGGTATTGGGAAAGGGCTAGCGGGTAAAATCGAAGAGATTATCGCAACCGGAAGCTGCAAGGAGTGCCGCGAACTAGAAAAAGAGTTCCCAATTTCTTTGGTAGAGATGCTTGCAATTCCCGACGTCGGGCCAAAAAAGGTGCGATTTTTATACGATAATCTTGGAATTAAATCCGTTGACGATTTGGAGGAAGCCGCAAAAAATCAACGACTCAGGGGGCTTCCAGGTATGGGCGCAAAGACTGAAGAAAAGATTCTTGCGGGAATTGAGCAATATAGAAGAAATCGTGAAAGGATCCCTTTGGGAATAGCCCTTCCTCATGCTGAAGAGTTTTTGAATGGATTAAAAGGCTTAACGGAAGTTGAGCAAATTAGCCTTGCCGGAAGTATTCGCAGGATGTCCGAAACTGTCAAGGATATAGATATTTGTGCAGCTAGCAAAAACCCCGCAAAAGTAATAGACGCATTCGTGGCGCTTCCTGAATCAGAAAGAGTACTCAACAAAGGCGAAACTGAGGCTAGTGTCATTTCAGACCGCGGAATAAGGGTGGATTTAAGAATCGTTCCCCCTGAAAAATATGGCGCATTACTACAGCATTTCACTGGATCCGCTCTTCATAATACTTTTTTACGCGGGGTTGCCGTTGATAGAGGAATCAAGCTAAATGAATATGGGGTTTTCAATCGTGAGACAGACGAGGTTATTCTAAGCCCGTCAGACGAATGCCAAATTTATGAATTGCTGAGATTGCCTTGTTTTCCACCTGAGATTCGCGAAGGACACGGCGAAATAGAAGCGGCATATGCTGGGAAGTTTCCAAAATTAATAGAAGACTTCGATATCCGTGGCGACTTGCACGCGCATACCATAGCTAGCGATGGCGGAGCAACCATGGAAGAAATGGCAAAAGCCGCCCAGATGCTAGGTTACGAATATCTCGGTATAACAGACCACAGTAAATCATTGACGGTGGCGCACGGCCAAAATGAAGATCAATTGTTACATCAGATAAAGGCAATTCGCAAGTTCAATGAGAGTTCTCCGGGAATCAAGGTTATCGCAGGAATAGAAGTTGACATCCTGCCTGATGGCGCTTTGGATATGAGCGATGAAATATTAGCGGAACTGGATCTAGTGATAGCATCTGTTCATTCAAAGTTTGGCATGGATGAGGATGAAATGACTAAAAGGGTAGTAAAAGCGGCTGAGTCGGAGCATGTAGATATAATCGGTCATCCAACTGGCCGTTTGTTAGGTCAACGAGACCCCTATAAATTGGACATACGAAAGGTAATGGAAGCCGCAGCCGCAAACCATACAGCCCTGGAAATAAACTCTTATCCCGACCGCTTGGACTTGAATGCTGATCTTGCTCGGCAAGCAAAGTCTTTGGGCTGCAAAATTGCGATTAATACCGACTCGCATAACCCAAGTATGCTTGGATACATTCGATTTGGTTTAGCCACGGCAAGAAAAGGATGGTTAGAAGCAGAGGATGTAATAAATACTTGGACGTATGATAGATTGATCGATTGGTTAAAAACGCGACGTGAAAGGAGTTAAACTTGGAAAAGATTTCATATGGCGGATGGCCGAATTGTATTCGACTAGCAAACAACAAAATTGAACTGATAGCTACAACGGACATTGGCCCGAGGATTATCCGTTTCGGTTTTATAGGGGGTGATAATGAGTTTCATGAAGACCCGAAGCAAATCGGTTTGATAGGCGGTAACGAATGGCGTGCATATGGAGGTCATAGGCTTTGGCACGCTCCTGAGGCGAATCCGAGAACATACTATCCGGACAATCAACCCGTTGATTATTCGTTTGATGACGGAGTTCTTTGCCTAACCCAGGAAACAGAAAAAACTACCGGCATTCAAAAGTCTATTTCGATTAAAATCGATCCTAACGAATCAAAGGTTGAGATTGTCCACAAATTGACAAATCGCAATCTTTGGACCGTGGAACTGGCTCCGTGGGCTTTATCTGTCATGCGGGAAGGAGGAGTGGCTATATTTCCACACGAACCGTATTCGCCTCATCCAGACATTCCCGACTTTGAAGGCCAAGTTATTGATCATAGATACTATTTGCCCGTTAGGTCATTGGTTTTGTGGTCATACACTAAATTAAATGACCCTAGATGGAAGTTCTTGGGAAAATACTTGCTCTTGAGACAAGACGAGAATGCGAATCGTCCGCAGAAAATAGGATTAAGCAACGAGCAGGGATGGGCGGCTTATGCAAATAACGGGCGACTGTTTGTAAAGGTAGTAAAATACATTCCCGGGGCTTGCTATCCGGATAGGGGTTGCATCTTCGAAACCTTCACGAACAACGAAATGTTAGAGCTCGAAAGCCTTGGGCCATTCTCTAAAATCGAACCGGGGGCGACGATTGAACACATAGAAGAATGGTACTTGTTCAGCAATGTTGAGTTTGAAGAATCTGATGAGAGCCTAGATAAAACGGTCTTGCCGATTGTATCGAATATTTTGGGCTGACACTGTTTATGTCATTTAAAACGGGTTTTGAATTGGTCTAAAACAACGGCCAATAAAATGACATAGCCCTTTATCACCATTTGATAAAACTCTGAAACGCCCATCAGCACCAAACCGACGTTCAGGGAGGAAATTATTATTGCACCGACAACCGTGCCGAGGATAGTCCCTATTCCGCCCATCAAGCTAGTGCCTCCCAAGACGACAGCAGCGATTGCGTTTAGCTCGAACCCGAGCCCGGATTTAGGGTCGCCGGCACCTAAACGGCCTGCCAAAAGAAATCCGGCAAGACCTGACAATAAACCGGATAGCGTATACACGGCTGTTTTCACGCGTGTAACGGATATACCTGATAGGCGGGCTGCTTGTTCATTGCCCCCGACAGCGTAAATTTGCCGTCCAAATCTTGTACGAGCAAGCAAAAGATGACCGGCTACAGAAATTATCAAAGCGACCAATACAAGCAAAGGGATTCCCGCAATTCTTCCCTCTCCTATTGCCCGTGTAAACCCTCTAGGAAGGGGTCCTACTGGAAAACCGTCGGTAATCAAATAAGCTAGTCCGCGGGCTAAAGTCATCACTGCAAGAGTAGCAATGAATGGCGGCACGTGCAATCGCGTTATTGGAAGAGCATTATGCAATCCACAGAGCGTCCCTACTATAGCGGAAATTGCGAGCGCGGTGGAGATACCAACTGGCAAGCTCCACCAATCAGGCGTTTCCCACAATCCATTGACTGGCGACGAGAACAATAAAACGTTCATGGATATGACGCCGGCTAATGCAAGCACAGACCCCACCGACAGATCTATGCCCGCTGTTATGATAACAAGTGTCATTCCAACGGCAATAACGGTATTAATAGACGATTGGAGAAGGATATTTCGGACTACATCAATTCTAAAAAAACCGCCGTGGTCTAGCGTGGAGTAGTGAAAATAAAGGCACAAAATCGCGAAGAAAACGAGGATACCTTGTGAAATAAAGATTCTAAGGAAATGCCTGCTTGCCGTTTGCACTTATTCTCCACCGGTTGCAAGATGCATAATTCGTTCTTGAGTAGCTTCCTCGCGCGAGAGCTCACCAGCTATTTTTCCTTCGTGCATCACGAGTATACGGTCACTCATTCCGAGTATTTCAGGCAATTCTGAAGAGATCATTATAATGGCAACGCCCGATTCCGCCAGTCGGTTCATAAGATTATAAATTTCCACTTTAGAACCGACATCTATTCCACGTGTCGGTTCATCAAAAATCAGGACTTTCGACTGGGTAAACAGCCATTTTGCCAAAACTACCTTTTGCTGGTTGCCCCCGCTGAGGTTTTTCACTTCCTGCTCGATGGAGGGTGTTTTGATCATTAAATCTTCTACATACTTATTTGCTATTTCTCGTTCACGCCGCAAGTTTATGAACCACAGCTTAGAAAGGCTATCCAAGTTTGCCAATGTTATATTTTCACGAACTACCATGCCAAGTATCAGCCCGAGAGCTTTCCTGTCTTCCGTTACAAGCCCAATACCGTGCCTGATTGCATCGCGCGGAGAATCGATATCCACGTGATTTCCATCTACAAGTATCTCACCTGAATCGATTTTATCGGCTCCAAATATGGCGCGAGCGACTTCAGTTCGCCCTGCGCCTACAAGCCCAGCTATTCCCAGCACTTCTCCACCGTGAACTTTAAAGCTGATGTTTTCAATAATGCCGTTCCGCGTAAGGTTTTTAACTTCCAAAACCGGATTTCTGATCTTCGCCTTTACTTTGGGAATGATATCTGTAAGCTCACGGCCGACCATGTATCTGATAATATCTTCACGGGTGACTTCGCTTATATTATGTGTATCTACCCATTGGCCGTCTCTCATAATCGTCACGCGGTCTGCTATTTCGAAAATCTCTTCCAAACGGTGAGAAATGTAAATAATTGCCACGCCTTGAGATTTTAGAGATCTTATGAGTTCGAACAAGTTCTCGAGTTCGTGTTCGGTGAGCGTGGCGGAAGGTTCATCCATTGCAATTATCTTCACTTTGCGGGAAGTGGCCTTTGCAATTTCGACCATCTGCTGTTGGGCCACCGAAAGGCGGTTTACTGGCGACCGGACATCCAATTTAACTCCCAAGCTATCTATCATCCGCTGAGCGTCGTCGTACATTTTACGGAAGTTGACGAAACCAGGAATAGAAGCTTTTGGTTCGCGGCCAAGAAAGATATTTTCGGCTGCACTCATATAGGGAACTAGGTTGAACTCCTGATAGATGATGCCGATGCCTAAATCCATCGCCTCAATTGGCGAGGTTATTTGGACAGGTTTACCTTCCAATAGAATTTCGCCGGAATCGCGAGTTTCAGCCCCCGCAAGGATTTTCATCAAAGTTGACTTGCCTGCCCCATTTTCCCCGACGAGCGCGTGAACTTCTCCTGGGTTGATACTAAAACTTACCCCATCCAATGCCCGCACGCCTGGATAATTTTTCGATATATCGCGCATCTCAAGCGCGGGGACAGTTTTTTCTACGACAGTTTCCATAATCTCCTATACCTTTAAAAAATCGCTAAAAAGATTTCAAACTTAAATCAATCACGTCGGCTTTATTTGCTCCTTTTTTAAGGACTCTTGGTCGATAATGCCGACTTTAATGGGTATTGTTTTTGGGACTTCTTCACCTTTAAGATATTTGGCGACCGTTTCGATGGCAACCCTACCAATCTCACGTGGATATTGAACAGCATCAGCCTTGAGGGGACTGCCGGCAAGAATTTCTTTTCTGGCTTCCGGGTCGCCATCGTAGCCCACAATCACCACTTCATTGCGCTTCGCTTGACGGACTGCCGCGAGCACGCCAAGCGCGGTGCTGTCGTTAATTGCAAAAATCCCGTTTAGATTAGGATATTTTTGCAAAAGGTTTTCGGCTACACTCATAGATTTATCCCGAACGCCATCTCCGGCCTGGTCGGCCACAATTTTGATTTCAGATTTAGCAATTGCCTCTTTGAATCCCTTGACGCGATCTTGGACGCTGGCAACAACTGGATGATTGACGATTGCTACCGTACCTTTGCCGCCAAGAAGTTTAACCATATATTCACCGGCGAGACGGCCTCCAGCGACGTTATCCGAAGCGATGTGGCTTACCACATCGCCGCCTTGAGCTGCGATATCGGCAGTAAAAACTGGGATTTTAGCTCGATTGGCTTTGCGAATCGCTCCAACGATACTTTTTGAATCTACGGGGCATAAGACAATTGCATCTACTTTCTGGGCAATGAAATCTTCAACCTGCGCGGTCTGCGTAGCTAAATCCATTTCCGCGGACTGAATGCGCAATATAATCCCAAGAGCGGGCGCTGTTGAACGCATGGCGGACTCTAGCTCCCTGTAAAAAGGGTGACCTTTCGTAAGAAGACTTACACCGACTACTATCTTTTTTTGGGGTTTGCCCGAAATAGGACTTTGGCTTTTGGAGGCGCAACCAGATAGAATGATCAGCAGCACTAAAACAGCAAGACCAAAATTACGCATAAACAGTGTCTCCTTGACTACTGCGGCGGCATTTCAGCGGATGGTGGATTGTTTTCTTCTGCTGGCTGAGGCTCAAGGCGTTTAGCAGCGTCAGCCGCCTTAGTGTTTCCTGGGTCTTGTGATAGAACAATTTTGTATTGTTCCAAAGCTTTAGTTTTATCGCCTTGTTTTTCTAACAACTCCGCGTAAGCAATCCTTGCGTTTCGATCGGTTGAAGCTTTTTGCAAATAAAGCTCATATTGGGACAATGCTTCAGAAAACTTATTTTGAGCCTCGAAAGCTTGAGCTTTCCCTAGTTCTGCAGCAATGAAGTTCGGCGCAACTGAAAGTATTTCATCATAAAGTTTCACTGCTTCATCCGCATTGCCAGACAAAAGTTTGGATTTAGCTAAGGCTGAGCGGAGTTGCATATTTTTCTTTTCGTTGTCTTCCGCACTTAGTTTAGCAACAACTTCCGAGGCTTCAGCGAGCTTTCCTGCTGCGTTATATTCTTCTAGGAAAAAATCGAAAAGAGAACTTTTGCCTGCGGCAATGCCAATGTTATCCTTTAGGAACTCAAGCCATTCATCTTTTTGGTCTTTCGATTCGAATGCCTTCTTGATACCTTCAAAAGCCATGCGATAGTTGGGGTTGATGTTTATTGCTTTCTTGAATGCCGTTATGGCTTCGTCGGGTTTATTAGCTTTGAGGTAAACTTGACCTAGTTCAGTGTGAGAAAACCAGTTATCGGGTTCATTTTTAATTATTTCCTCATAAGAGGATATTGCGCTGCCATAATCGCCTTTTTTCTCATAAAGCTTAGCCAATGAAGAGTGTATGAAAGATACATTTGGATTTGATTCAATTATTTTTTTGTATTCGGCTATCGCATCATCTGTTTTGCCTTGTTTGTCCAAGATTCGAGCAACGTTTGATGTTGCGAAAACATTTTTGGGATCAGATTCGGCGGCTTTCCTATAATTCGCAAGGGCTTCATCCAGCTTGCCTTCTTTTTCGTTTATTTCCGCCTTACGCAATAGAGCACTCGAATTATTGGGTTCGAAAGTCAAAATGGCATCATATTCAGCAAGCGCCTTTTCATTGAGATTCTTGCTTTCGAAAACAGATGCTTGAGCTAAATACGGCATAGGATTTTTAGGAGCTACCTTTTTGGCTTTGGCAAACCACGCTGATGACTCCTTGTCTTTATTGAGTTTGGAATATAGCATAGCAGTTGATACCATTGCGTCAACATCTTTGGGGTTAATTGCAATAATTTTTTTGTTCCAAGATATTGCCTTATCCGACTTTCCCTGACGCTGGCTTATATAAGAAAGCTGGCGCATTGCTGAGGTATTCTTGGGCGATTTCTTCAGCATTTTCTGGAGTTCAGCAGAAGCTTCGCCCATCTTGTTTTGTCGAAGGTAAACACCTGCGATTTTTTCGTTGACCGTAAAATCTTTAGGATCCAGCTGTTCAGCCTTACGATAGGTTTTGATAGCTTCCTGCGTTTTATTCTGTTGTTCCAAAGCGTAAGCAAGACCGATAAGAGCGGATTTATCCTTCGGATTGAGAGCCAAAGCTTTTTTATAGTTTTTTTCGGCTTCATCGAATTTATTCTGATAGACTTGAGAGAGTGCGAGGTTATTAAGAGCGGTTAGATTTTTGGCATCAATCGAGGCGGCAATTTTAAATCGCGATTCCGCTGTTTTATAATCCTTTTCAGCAAACGCAATTCTTCCTAAACTCATTGCAGCAAGCAGATTATTTTTATCTATTGCCAGTGCTTTTTCGTATGCTTCGACAGCGGCCTTTTTATTCTTCTGGCGTTCGTGTAACGCTGCAAGCCCCATCCAAGCTTGCAAGTTTTTAGGTTCTTTTGCAAGGATCGCTTTATATGCTTTTTCCGCCCCTTTGAAATCGCCAGATTGGGCTGCCAATGCGGGCAGGATCATCGTAATCTGGTCTTTGCGCTGAGGATCCAGTTTCCCCACCTTGTCAAATGCTGATTTCGCCAAAGCATAGTCTTTAGACTGAGCGGCGGCTATGCCCAAATTGAACCAAGCATCGATGTTTTTTGGATCAAGAAATGTTACCGCTTTGAACTCTTTGACTGCAGCTTTTGGACTATTCGTTTGGGCGTATATGACACCAAGGATAAACCGCGACTGTGGATCTTTTGGATTTGATTTAGCCATTTTTTGGGCGACGGCAACGGCTTTTTGTGGGCGGTTTGTCGCCATATATATCCTAAGCAGTTCCTGCTGGGCTGCTTTGTTATTTGGTTCAATTTTCAAGACTTTATGTAGCAATTTCTCGGCGCCGGTTAGGTTCCCCTTGGTAACATAAATGACCGAGAGATTCATATAAGCTGGGACAAGCTTTGGATCGGCGGAAATTGCTTCTTTATAAGCGGATGCGGCTTCATCCAGTTTGCCTGCTTTGTGAGCTGCGATTGCTTTAGCGAAAGCGGTTTGGGCCTTCTGGGATGCGGCAGGCTGTTGCTTGGACTCTTTTTGGGATTGGCTTAAATTTTTCCAAGGATCCGACTGGGAAAATGAAGATACAGCGAAGAAGCAAACTATGGATGCGCAAACTGCAAATCGAACAACTTTATTCATAAAAATCGGAGCTCCCATTTGTTTTGCGAAAACACCGAAGATTCTATAGCCGTTGTCATTCGTCGTCAAGAACGTGACATGGCTCATTTAAAAGCAATTATTTCAAGAAAATATGGGAATAAATCCCTATAACACCGTAAAATACGGCTAAGATGCCCAAGTTTTGTTCCTTTATTTCGAACTTTTTGCTCGCGAAGCTTTTCTAATAGCTTCAAGGAATGCCTTACAGCGCGCCTTCACGCGGGATGGCACTAATGCGAGTCCGAAATCTGGCTCCTCAGCGATGGATCAGGCAATACAATCACCGCAATATAATTGTTCAAATATTTGTTGGCTACACGAATAACGTCTTCTTTTTTTACTGCTTCTATTCTGTTAGCAAATTGCAAATCAAACTCGTAACCAAGGTTCAAAACTTCGTGGGAGCCTAAAAAATAAGCCCTTTCCGAAGCTCGCTGATGGCGCAAGAGCCAATCCCCCGAAGTATAGTTTTTGGCCCTTTCTAGTTCTTTGTCGCTGAAATCGCCTGTTTTTATCTGGTTAACCTGGTCCAGCATCATCTTTTTGAGATCGCTAATGCCTGGACCGCCGCCTGAAAAGCCAGATGCATCGAAACGGGCTGCATCAACGCTAAGATATAAAACCAAGTGGCCTTGATAATATCTCGTGGGAAACAAAGCACCAATATTATAACCGATTCCGTAGTCATCGCGAATGCGGCTAAATAGCCTGGATGCTTTGCCCCTTCCCAAAAGTGAAGCCAATACAGTGAAGGCGAAAAAGTCAGGATTATTCATTCCGGGCGATAGATAACCTATTAGAATATATGCTGCTGTTATGTCGCGCTGAAGAACGATGCTCTCGCTTGCGTCTAATTTCTCGTCAGGAATAAATGGGGCTTTTGGCAGGTCTGCTCGCCTGGCTCCACTGAAAGCTATTTTAGCAGCTTGAATTGCGGTTTCAGAGTCGATATCTCCAACTATAGCAAGGACAGTGTTGTTTGGGACAAAGTATTGCTTATAAAAATCTATAGCGTCTGCCCTTGTCAATTTTCTTACCGTGTAAACATCTCCGGCAAGCGATCTTTTATAAGGACTGTCCTTATAAAGAGATGCCAGCATCCTTGAAAAGGCTTGGTCGAAAATGCTGTCATTCACTTCGCGTAGGTCATCCAAAACTTTTTTCCTAGCTTCTTCGAGGCTTTTTTCTGGAAAATCGGCATTTGTCAGAATCTCGCCAATTAGCCTGACTGCTTCTTCCATATTTGCTGTGGTTGTTATCGCCCTCAATTCGGTGAAATCCGCCCACCAGATAGTCTGAAAGTTGCCGCCAACTTCGTCCAACGATGCTGCAAGCCGGTCGGCAGAATTGTTTAATGTGCTGGTCATAAGCGTCCTGGCAACCAAGTTACCAATGCCTGCTAGAGGAATCCGTTCGTGCGGCATACCTGCCCGGACAAACGCGCTAACCGCCACAATTCCAGATCCAGGCTCTGGCTTTATCAGAACAGTAAGTCCGTTTGGCAGAATACTCTTCACGACGGAATCGTTCGACCCAAATGCGGCAATGGAAAGTAAAAATAAAAGGCATAGAGTAATAACAAAATTGCACCTGATCACTTATAAGGCTCCTCTGGTGAAATAAGGACGACAATGCGATTATCTGGAATAAGATACTTTGCAGCAAAAGTTTGAATGTCCTCAGCTGTAATTTCGTTTATTTTGGCTTCGTATTCTGAAGCCATTTTATGGTTGCCAATTGCGTCGTAAAAACCTAGCGCCCGCGCTTTACCGCTAAAAGTTTCGCATTCAAAAGCATATGAACCAAGTAAAGAGCGTTTTGCCCTTAAGAGTTCCTCCGCAGAAAGTGGCTTGACTGAGATTTCTTTAACCTTTGAAACTATGATTTCTTCCACTTCCTTTTCTTTTCCTAACTTTACAGCCGCGTAAAAGGAAAATAGACCAGGGTCTCTACGGGTAAGATATTCAGCGGTTACTTCGTCCGCCAATTTCAATTTATCTTTAATTTCAGTGGCCATCCAACTGCCATAACCAACGCCAAGATAGGTAAGAAGCAAGTCTGCGGCATAGACATCCTTCTCTGCAAATATTGAAGGGGCTCCGAATGCAACTATAAGATAGGAAAGCTTTGTGTCGCGTTTTTTGTAAGCCCGTCGCACTCCAATGCGTTCGGGTTCAGGAGTGACCTGAGCCAACGGGAACTTCGCTCCAGTCCACGAGCCGAAATACTTTTTAGCCAGAGCCAAAATGGAATCGGACTTCACATCGCCAACAACAATCAATGTGGTGTTTGCCGGAACGTAGTATCGACGATAGTAGGCAAATAATTCATCGCGTGTAAGGCGAGCAATGGACTCGCGGGTTCCTTCAATTGGAAGCCTGTATGGATGTTTGGTAAATGCTGTTGAATCGAGGAGAGCGAAAGCCGAGGCTGTAGGATCGCTTTCGTTTTTTGCTATTTCATCCCAAACCACGGCTCGTTCCCGTTCGAAGTCTTCTTCGTCCATCTTTGCGTTCATTATTGCATCTGAAAGAACGTCAAATGCTTTTTCGATATGACGCGAAGGAACAGTAGTCCAAAAATGAGCCCAATCTTTTGATGTAGAAGCATCCAAAGTTGCTCCAATGCTCTCGATTTCCAAGTCCATCTCGCCAGGACCGCGGCGGTCCGTGCCTTTGAATATAACGTGCTCGATGAGATGAGATATTCCGTTGTTTTCCGGTGTTTCATTGACGGTTCCTGCACGGACCCAAACGTCAACTGCGGCAAGCGGCACGGAATTGTTTTCTATAACCATAATTTTGAGGCCATTATCGAGCCAGTAAATATTCGGCTCAGGCACAATCGGATTGGCCGATATTTTTTTTGGCGCGCTCGAGGATAACAGGGAAATGAAAGTCAATAAAATCAAGAAAAACGCCGGTCTTTTCAAAAGCAACAGTTCACTCCTTAAAACGGACAGTATATAATGGTTGCACGGGAACGATGGTTATAAGACTTTTCAAAAAATATGATGCCTCACTTACATTTGTCGCAGTAGCCATAGTATTTTACGGCATTTTGACTATTTATAGCGCCAAAAAAGGCGGCGCCGAAGGCTCTAGCTTCGCTCAGAGGCAATTTGTATGGGCCATAATTGGTTTCATAGCAATGATTGCGGCGGGAGCTATTGACCTTCGTTGGTTGTCGAGCTTCAACCGCCACATATACGCAGTGAATATGATTCTTCTGGTTACGGTCCTTGTATTAGGCCATTCCGCTAAAGGAGCCCAAAGATGGATTGGATTTGGAACTGTAAAAATCCAGCCTTCAGAGTTCGCCAAGCTCGTTTTGATTATAACACTTTCTGTTTACTATACCACTAGGGAATTGGAAGCTTCGGATTTTAGGACGCTTTTCGGCTCTTTTTTACACGCCGCTCCGGTTATTTTACTCGTTTTTATCCAGCCCGACCTGGGAACAACTCTTGTGCTCCTTACCATCTGGTTTGGCATTTCGTACATTGCGGGAGCGCGGGTCAAGCACCTTGCTTTATTCGCTGTTGCAGGCGTTATTCTTTTCAGCATTGCATGGCACGCAAACATTATAAAAGATTATCAAAAAAATAGGTTGACATCGTTTTTGAATGCCAAAGCAGACCCGCTAGGTTCCGGTTATCATATAATTCAGTCTCGAATAGCCATTGGCTCTGGCAAAATAGAAGGCAAAGGATATCTTCAAGGAACCCAAAACCAGCTTCGATTCATTCCCGAACAGCACACAGATTTTATATTCACTGTTGTTGGTGAGGAGTTCGGATTCGTGGGGGCTGGAATCCTTCTTTCGCTTTACGCTTTTCTAATTTACCGTATTCTGGCTTTGCTAAATGCTGCGGAAGATAACCTTGGAAGGCTTGTAAGCGGCGGCATTTTTTTCTTGATTATGTTTCAAATGACGGTCAATATTGGGATGACGATAGGGCTTTTGCCTGTTACGGGAATTCCTTTGCCTCTATTCAGTTACGGCGGCAGCAACTTACTAACGACGCTGACTCTTATTGGCATTCTGCAAGCAGTTCACGCAAGCCGCCATAGGATTGATTTTTAAGAAATTTAAGCTAGAGCTTATTTCACAAAACGCATACAGAGTGGATAACGGTATGCTCTGCCATCATTCGCAGCCATTCCCGCGACGATTATCTGAATGATGTCGAATATAATTATGGCGATAAGGAAAGGGATTCCTACAAACACTGTCGAAAGCAGGGAGCTTATCAAAACATATATGCTTATGCTAATCTGAAAATTAACCGATTCCTTCCCTTGATCGTCAACGAGTGGCATATTATCTTTCTTGATCATCCAAATTACTAGTGGCAAAACAATATTGCCAACTATAGGCACGAAAAAACCGCCAAATGCCACAATATGGCATAGCATTGCATACGTTCGTTCTTCTTTGCTATAAGCATTTTGTCGATTAATGCTCATCGCTTCTCCTCCAACATCATTTATAATGTAGCTTTTTGTGATGACCTGCGTACTCGTTTCGGGGCTGTATATTAATTTTTCAGTTCATTATATGGTTTTCAACATTATATGCACAACTGACAATCTGTAAACTGATCAAATTTACTTTCTAATTTTTTGCTATTTTAGAATCAAGCATTGTTTATTACGAGTATAATCCGAGAAAAGATGCAAGCTTTTTGAGAATTGGGCATTTTGCACCATTTGGGCAGATGTTAGAGATGTTTTTTTGTGGAAAGCAATTAGTGGATTATTTAAACTTAATTTAAGCTATTTAAACGAAAAATGGACCGCACATAAAGCGCAGTCCATTTAAAACCTAAAAATCACTATCCTTAAGCCGCTTTTTTGCCGCGGCCGGAAATTACGCTGATTTTTTGGTCATCCGGCAAGCTTTCGAAACTTTCGCGCTCCACCGGTATTCCTGAGCCCTTAGGGGACGAATTACTGCATTTCTGGCAGATCCAAGACGCCAAATGCTGCAGATGCTCAGGCACGTTTTCTATTGGATTCCCGCATCTACAAACAATTGCCATTTTTTTATACCTCAATCGCCTCACCGGGCTATGCCGGAGTGCGAGAGCAACTACTAGATCTTCGCTTATCCGGCACATCCCTAGTATCTCCTCTTACACTCAGGCTTATGCCAGATAATGCGCATTTATTGATATATTTGATATTTAAAAAGACGATATTTTTTATGGAGTGGTTGCTGATTTTACTCGAATTCAGCTTTCGCTTCAGCCAGCATTAAGTCTATCACGGCTGAAACGGGGGATTTTCTTTCGAAGCAAACACGATAGATCTGTTCGATAATCGGGGTGTAAACGCCGTGTTTTTTTGAGAGATTATAGGCAGCTCGACAGGTAGGGACGCCTTCGGCCGTTTGCTTTACTTCAGCAAGGGCTGTTTCAATGTCGCTTCCTCTACCCAGAGCCATTCCGACTCTGAGATTACGGCTAAGCTTACTGGCGCACGTCGCCATTAGATCCCCTACCCCGGAGAGTCCGCGAAATGTTCGTTCCTGAGCGCCAAGCGCAACACCCAACCGGGTCATTTCCGCAAGCCCGCGGGTAAGAAGAGTTGCTTTAGTATTGTCGCCGTAACCAAGGCCATCTGCAATACCCGCGCCAATTGCGATGACATTCTTCAAAGCTCCACCTAGTTCAACTCCCACGATGTCATTATTGTGGTAAACGCGCAGTGAACGGCTCCAAAATAAGTCTTGAGCTGCTAAACAGTATTTTAAATCGTGTGAGGCAACAACGGTTGCGGTTGGTATGTCGTTTGCGAGTTCAACAGCCAAATTGGGCCCCGAGAGAACTACGATGCGGCTAGCCAAAACAGGAGGAAGTACTTCGCAAAGGACTTCTGATAGACGCAACCCGGTTTCCGATTCGAGTCCTTTTGCCGCGTTTATTATTAGGGGTTCGGTTGAACAAATAGCTGCAAACTGCTCGGCTACTCTCCTCAGCGCGCAAGAAGGGACAGAAAAAACTACCGTATCCACCTCGGCAATCGCTTCGGACAAGTCATCGGAAATCATTATGTTTCTTGGCAACAGATGACCCGGCAGGTAGCGGCGGTTCTCGCGGATACGGCGCATTTCTGCTACAAGGTCAGACTCACAAGACCAAAGTTTTATATCATAATGCTTGCTTGCCAAAAGGAGCGCAAGGGCCGTACCCCAACTGCCTGCACCGAGGACTGCGATTTCTTTCATTCGCGCGCCTTTGCTTCAGTTTCACGGAGAAACTCTAGCGCTTCCCTGCATTCGGACTCGAAATCGTTCCATTTACATTCCACTGATAAAGCTCCGTTATAGCAGGCCTCATTTAACGCGCGAAAAAATGCGAGGTGGTCATAGTTGCCACTCCCGGGCCTATAGCGGTTTGTGTCTGCTGTGTGAGCGTGAATCAGCCATAGACCTGCATCTACGATATCACTAAATGGTTCGTTTTCTTCATCTATGTGATAAAAGTCTGCGAGGACGCGGATATTAGGATCACCTACAGAAGCGGCTATATCTGCCGCTTCGGCTACGGTATTGATGATATTGCATTCTTTTTGATTAAGTGGTTCTATTGCTATTCGGACGTGATGATCACGCGCAGCCCTCGCCGCAATTGTTAAAAAATCTTCGATTTGCTCGCGCGCCTTATCATAAGGAAACCCCTCAGGAACGCTACGCGCGCCTCCGCTTCCAAATACTACGACTTCGCCGCCAAGCCTGCTAACTCTTTCCAAGGCAGTTTGGAGGTAACGTTCTTGCCTGTATGGATCAACGTCGGGGCCTGTTACTTTTATTTCTTTGGGCAGAAGGATGTTCCAGGCGTAAGGTTTGATCGAATAGCTGCGGATTTTTTCTTCTATTGGGGCGAATTCGGATTCCGGCTTTTCCGCAAGAACAGCAACAACCGGAAGTTCGACATAGTCATAGCCGGCAGATTGCACTACGCCGATATTTTCTATACCTACACAGCAACCAAATTTCATTTTCTATGTTCCTCATTTCGTTATAAAACATTCAACTGCGTTTATTTTCGATGAGTTTTCTCAAAAGGTCATTAACTATTTGCGGGTTTGCTTGTCCGCGGGTGTAGCGCATGACTTGCCCGACTAAAAAGTTCAAGGACTTATCTTTGCCCTCCAAGACATCATTGACAAGTTTCGGGTTTTCTTGAATGACTTGTTCAACGATAGGCAAGACTTCTGACTCGTCAGATATTTGGGTCAATCCTTTTTCTTTGACAATCTGTGAGGGGCTTTTTCCTGTATTGAACATTTCTTCGAATACGCTCTTCGCAATTTTTCCACTTATCTCACCATTCTCGATCAGTTTCAACATTTCCGCAATGCCGGCACCTGTTATTGGGCAATCTTTAGGTTCCGTGCCCGACGCATTAAGCAATTTAAGCAAATCACCCATAATCCAGTTTGCTGCAGATTTGGCATCGCCAGATTCTTTTGCGGCAGCCTCGAAAATGTCTGCTAGATATAAAGAAGAAGTGAGCACGCCTGCATCGTATTCCGAAAGAGAATACTCCGAAATGAAACGTTTTTTCTTTTCTGCAGGTAGTTCCGGCAAAGACGCCCGCAGTTCAGCAATGCGTTCTTCAGAGAAGCGCATAGGAACTAAGTCCGGTTCAGGAAAATACCGGTAGTCGTGCGCGTACTCTTTCAAGCGCATCACATATGTTTTGCCGGAATCGTCATCCCAACGGCGTGTTGACTGAGTTATAGTGCCGCCTTCTGATAGGATACGTATCTGTCTTTTTATTTCGTATTCGACACCTCGAAAAACCGCTCGAATGGAATTAAGGTTTTTTATTTCCGTTTTCACTCCGAACTTATCGGATCCAACCGGCCGGATTGAAATATTTGGCTCGCAACGGATGCTTCCTTCCTCCATTTTGCCATCGCAAACTCCAAGCGCTGTCAATACCGAAATAAGAGCAAGCAGGTATTCGCGGGCTTCCTCGGCGGATGTGATTTGGTCCAGACCCGGAGGTGGCGGATTTTGAGTGACGATCTCCATTAGCGGCACGCCGCTGCGATTATAGTCGACTTCACTTTTGTTGCCGTCCACGTGCAAGAGTTTTCCTGTGTCTTCTTCCAAGTGAACACGGTTGATTGCTATGCGTTTTTCACGGCCGTTGACGTTAATAGGCAGATAACCATTCACCCCAATGGGGGTGTCGCCGTATTGGGATATTTGATAGCCTTTGGGCAAGTCGGGATAGTAGTAGTTTTTTCTATGAAATATGCTATATCGCGATATTTCGCAGTTGAGGGCTAGCGACGTCCGCAACACGTGCTCTATAGCTTTAGCATTCGCTACAGGTAAAGAACCGGGCAGTCCCAGGCATACGGGACATACCCGAGTATTCGCCTCGCCTCCAAAAGCGGCGCTGCACCCACAAAACATCTTGCTTTCAGTTAGCAGCTCGGCGTGCACTTCCATGCCGATTACAGGTTCGTATTCTACCATTGTAAGCTCTCTATATTCGTATCTGCCTTCAATAAAGTGAAATTATTAAAGTGATGGACGTTTCTTATGATATTCAGTTGCCTGCTCAAATGCGTAAGCAGTTTTTAGAACCGTTTCCTCGGCAAACGCTTTTGCCATTATTTGCAGGCCAATTGGAAGACCTTCATCTGAGAACCCGCAAGGGATCGATATACCCGGTATGCCTGCCATATTGCAAGGTATCGTGCAAACATCGGAAAGCTTCATTTGCAAGGGATCGCCCGCTCTTTCGCCAATTTTAAAAGCCGGGGTTGGAGCTGTTGGCGCGACAACGACATCGAAATATTCGAAGGCTTTTTCAAAGTCTTTTCGTAGCAAAGTCCTAACCTTTTGGGCTTTCAGATAGAAAGCGTCGTAGTAGCCGGCGCTTAGAACATAGGTTCCGATCATAATTCGTTGTTTAACTTTAGTGTCAAAGCACTACTCTCTACTTTTTGCGAACATGGAAATAGGGTCTTGTGCTTTGTCGTCACGCAGTCCATAACGAACTCCATCATAGCGAGCGAGATTGGAACTAGCTTCAGCTGGAGCAATTATATAGTAAGTTGCCAATCCGTAGTGAACATTTGGCATTGAAGTCTCTTTGCACTCAGCGCCCAAAGATTCCAAAACAGAAACTGCTTTCATCACGGCATCGGTGACTTCAGGCTGTATACCTTCAGCGAAAAACTCTTTAGGTATACCAATACGAAGACCTTTAATGTCGCCGGATAGCGATTCCAGATAATTCGGCACTGGAATAGGCTGGGAAGTAGAATCGCGAGGGTCGTGGCCAGCAATTGTATTCAAAAGCAAGGCGCAATCTTTGACATCTTTTGTCATTGGACCGATTTGGTCGAGCGAAGATGCGAAAGCGACCAGTCCATAACGAGAAACGCGACCATAAGTGGGCTTGAGGCCGACTATTCCGCAAAATGAAGCCGGTTGACGGATCGATCCTCCGGTATCGGAACCGAGTGCCGCAAAGCATTCATCGGCAGCGACAGCCGCTGCGGAGCCTCCGCTGGACCCTCCTGGCACCGTATTCAGGTCCCAAGGGTTTCGAGTCGTATGGAAACCAGAGTTTTCTGTAGAAGATCCCATAGCGAACTCGTCGAGGTTAGTTTTGCCGATTATCACAGCCCCGTCGGCATAGAGCTTTTCGATAACGGTGGCGTCGTATACAGGTTTATAATTATAGAGTATCTTCGACGAACAAGTGGTAAGTATGCCTTTGGTGGACATATTGTCCTTTATGGCGATAGGCACACCTCCCAATGGGCCAACATCTTCCCCTTTTGATATGCGTTCGTCTATTTCTCGCGCTCGCTGAAGAGCGATATCGGCCGTGACGGTAACGTAAGCCTTTACTTTATCCTCGACTTGATCGATTCTATCGAGAACTGCTTGCGTCGCTTCGAGCGAAGATATTTTCCTATCTCGAATCAGTTGTCGCAATTCAAAAGCTGATAGCTCATAAAGCTGGCCTGACATATTTTAGGTCTCCACAATTCTGGGCACAACGAACTTCCCATCGTGTTTTTCAGGGGCGTTTGCTGTCACTTCATCAGGTGTCAATGAAGGCCGTGATTTATCTTCTCGAAAGACATTCTCTATGGGAATTACATGCGAAGTAGGCTCTACGTTTTCAGTATTCAATTGCTGGAGTTCGGCGAAATAATCCATAATTTGGTTAATGTGGCCTGTAAGGTTACCGACTTCTTCTTCGGTCAGTTCGAGCCTTGCAAGCGAAGCAATCTGCTCAATGTCGCTCTTTTTTAGATGCAACTGGCGCCTCCTATGCTTGTTAACGGCGAAAATACGACGCACAATTATAACAGAAAACACCGTTACGGCGAAGGTATTACGGGTCCTTAAATTGAAGTTTCTCAACGATAAAACATTTCCGGTGATTGAAATGGATGCAATAGAAGCAATAAAAACACGTCGAAGCCATCGTCAGTTCAAATCTGAGCCAGTTCCGAAGGAGATACTTTCGGAAATGGTGGATTGCGGAAGGCTGGCAGCAACGGCAATGAATCTTCAACCTTGGCATTTCGTTGTAGTAACCAGCGAGGAAATGCGCAAAAAGCTTGCTGGCATTACCGACTATGGTAAGTTTATTGCCGACTGCGGCGCTTGCATAGCAGTTTTTTGTGACGATGTCAAATATTATTTGGAAGATGGCTCAGCCGCTATTCAGAATATACTTGTAGCAGGGCAGGCCTTGGGTGTCCAAACTTGTTGGGTAGCTGGGGACAAAAAGTCATACGCGGACGAAATAAGGGATTTGTTAGGTGTGCCGAAAAACTGCAAATTAATCGGCCTTATAGCTGTAGGATATGCCAAAGATTCTCCGAACCCCGCAAAAAAGCAGTTATCTGAAGTTTTGCATTGGGAGCGATTCGGTGGCAATTAGTATTTTTACAAGTTGAATGGAGAGGTAGGAACGTGAAATATTCATTAGGAATTGATTTTGGCACGTTGTCGGCCAGGGCGCTTCTAGTGGAAGTCGAGACTGGCAAAGAAGTCGCTACAAGCGTATTTGAGTATGAGAATGGCGTAATTGACGAATACTTGCCATCATCCGGCGCAAAGCTACCTCCCGACTGGGCTTTGCAGGATCCAAAAGACTACTTAAAGGCGCTTGAAGTAACCGTTCCGGCGGTTATAAAAGAATCCGGCGTCAATCCGGAGGACGTCATTGGCATCGGCATAGATTTCACCGCTTGCACTATGTTGCCAATTGATAAAGAGGGGAAGCCTTTGTGCTTTGACCCGAAATGGGAAAACAATCCGCACGCTTGGGTTAAACTTTGGAAGCACCACGCAGCACAACCTGAAGCGAATAAGATCAACGAGACTGCGGAGAAGATGGGTTACGACTTTCTCAAAAGGTATGGCGGCAAAATCAGTTCCGAATGGTTTTTCTCGAAAGCTCTTCAAATACTAGACGAAGCTCCGGAGGTTTATGAAGCGGCTGACAGGTTAATCGAAGCTGGTGACTGGATAGTGCTACAATTGACGGGAGTCGAGACCAGAAACGCTTGCACTGCCGGCTATAAAGCTATGTGGGAAAAGCCTTCTGGATTTCCTCCGAAGGATTTCTTCAAAGCCTTGGACCCCCGCTTTGAAAATGTTGTTGAAGAGAAAATGAACAAGAATATATCCCCCATTGGATCAAAGGCTGGCGAACTAACCCAAGAAATGGCACAGAAGATTGGCTTGAAGCCTGGCACTGCTGTAGCTGTAGCCAATGTTGACGCGCATGTGGCAGTCCCGGCAGCAACAGTTACCAAAGAAGGAACAATGGTCGCGATTATGGGCACGAGCACGTGCCATATGGTTCTTGGCAAGGAACCCAAAATCGTTGAAGGAATGTGCGGGTATGTAGAAGATGGAATCCTGCCCGGATTTTTTGGTTTTGAGGCCGGGCAATCCTGTGTTGGCGACCATTTTGCTTGGTTTGTAGAAAACTGCGTGCCAGCATCTTACAGGGATGAAGCCGAAGAAAGAGGCATCAGCGTGCACGAACTGCTCACTGAGAAGGCTGCAAAGCTTAAGCCTGGGCAAAGCGGGCTGCTGGCGCTTGACTGGTGGAATGGAAACCGAAGTATTTTAGTAGACGTCGACTTAACCGGACTGATGCTGGGAATGACATTGAACACCAAGCCAGAAGAAATGTATAGAGCCCTTATAGAAGCCACTGCTTTCGGCACTAATATCATAATAGATGCATTTGAATCGAACGGGGTCGCGGTCAATGAGATCGTAGCTTGCGGAGGATTACCTGAACGCAATGAGTTTTTGATGCAAATATATGCAGACGTGACTAACCGAGAGTGGAAAGTAGCGGCTTCGGCCCAGACTTGCGCATTGGGCTCTGCTATGTGGGGGGCTGTGGCAGCTGGTTCTTCGCGAGGCGGTTATGACGACATAAACCAAGCAGTGGCGAAGATGGCGCGAGTCAAGGAGAAATCATATAAGCCTAATTCAGAAGCGCATAGAGTTTATGCCGAGCTTTTCAAAGAATACAAAATCCTTCACGACTATTTCGGCCGCGGCGCAAATGATGTCATGAAACGCCTGAAAAAAATCAAAGAGGAACAGCACGCTTAGCAATTATATATCCGGGAAGAAAAAAAGATGATTCTTGCAGAGCTAAGGCAACTAATATGCGCTCTAAATAAAGAGCTTCCGAAACAAGGGCTTGTTACTTGGACAAGCGGGAATGTAAGCGGCCGAGACGAAAAAACCGGATATGTGGTGATTAAACCAAGCGGGGTAATGTTCGACGATCTTACCCCTGAAAATATGTCTGTTGTGGACCTTGAAGGCAACAGAATAGACAGCCCGCTCGAGCCGTCCGTCGACTTGCCTTCGCACTTGGTCATTTACAGAAAAATGGAGCATATCAATGGCGTCGTCCATACGCATTCGTGCTATGCCACAAGCTTCGCGGCATTAGGCATGTCCATTCCAGCAGTATTGACGGCAATAGCGGATGAGTTCGGCGGGCCGATACCTTGCGGGCCCTACTGCCAAATAGGCGAAGAGCAAATTGGTGAAGCGGTAGTAAAACACATAGGAAGTTCGCCAGCGATTCTTCTTCAAAACCACGGGGTTTTTACTGTGGGCAAATCTCCTACCGCAGCGTTGAAAGCCGCGGTTATGGTAGAAGATGTAGCTAAAACAGTGCATCTAGCTATGTTGAAAGGGGATCCAATTCCGATTCCTGAAGAAGAGGTAGCCAGAGGTCATAGAAGATATATAGAAAAATACGGGCAGAAGTAACTCGTTTTCTTTGCTGGCAGGTATTGGAAATTTAAGCGGTTAATCGTATTGTAATTATGATTGACATTGAAGAAATACGCAATAAAATACCGCACAGGTACCCTTTTCTACTCGTCGATAAAATCCTGGAAATCAATGAGGATGCCACGGCCTGTGTTGGCATAAAGAATATCACAGCGAATGAGAAAATCTTGCAGGGGCATATGCCCAATCAGGCCGTTTTTCCAGGCGTATTGATAGTCGAACATATGGCGCAAGTAGGTTGTTATTTGCTTATGTTGCGGCCTGAAATTGCAGGTAAATTAGCTTATTTCGCGGCGATTGATAATGTCAGGTTTAAGCGCGCGGCAATTCCGGGTGATACGATGGTCACCAAAGTAGAACTCATCACTGGCAGACGTGGGGTCTGGAAAATCCGAGCTGAAACCAGAGTCGAAGGTGAACTGGTTTGCCGAGGAAACCTGACCTGTGCAGTTGTGGATTATTAGCAAAATAAAATTTTAATATTTAGGGAGTTCAAGAAATGGAAATGTATAATGCACCTGAAGTCAAACTGGCGCTAGTGGGAGTGAGCCGGGATAGTTTTCCCATAGAGCTCACCAAGAAAAGGCTTGCTGAGTTAGCACAAGAATGCAAAAAGCTTGGAATCGATTTCCATAAATGCGAGCAAATTATCGAAGACGAAAACGACGCAATGGCTGCGCTTGAAGAAGCATACGAGGCTGGAACTAATGCGGCAGTCGTTTATTTGGGAAACTTCGGGCCAGAAGGTCCACTTTCCATATTCGCCGATCAGTATATGGGACCGGTTATGGCTTGCGCAGCGGCAGAAGAAAGCAAGGACACGCTCATCCACGGGCGAGGCGATGCATTTTGTGGAATGCTCAATGCAGCTTATAATTTCGGGTTGAGAGGCGTTCCAGTTTATATTCCTCAAATACCCGTCGGCCTTCCATCGGAACTAGCCCCGAAGATTCAGCATTTTGTCTCAGTGGCGCGTGTTGTTTTAGGCGTTCTTGGACTTAAGATTTTTACTTTTGGTCCAAGACCACATAACTTTTATGCTTGCAATGCGCCAATTAAGCCGCTGTATGACCTAGGCATAGAAGTGATGGAAAATAGCGAACTTGACCTCTATGTACTTTATAACTCGGTTGATCCCAATGACAAGGAAATACCGGCAATTGTGAAAGACATGGAGGAAGAACTTGGGGAAGGTAACACTTACCCCGACCTCTTGCCAAAGCTAGCCCGATTTGAATTGGCGCTTTTGAAGTTCGCCGAGGAAAATATTGGCTCGCGGGAATATGCAATATTCGCGGACAAGTGCTGGCCCGCATTTGAAAAAGCGTTCGGATTTGTGCCTTGCTATGTAAATTCACGATTAGCAAGCAGAGGCGTGCCCGTATCTTGTGAAGTAGATATTTATGGGGCGCTGAGTGAATATCTGTGTTATCTAGCGAGCTGCCAGCCCCCTACCTTATTGGATATCAACAATACTGTCCCGGCTGATTTGATTGACAGTGAGACTGACCTTAAGGGAGCAGCTGTCGAGGATCTATTTATGGGATTCCATTGCGGCAACACTCCGAGTTGTTGCATGAAAAACTGCTCCATTAAATATCAGCTCATTATGAACCGACTTTTGGAACCGGATGCACCGGAACCAGACATCACTAGAGGAACACTCGAAGGACAGCTCAAACCTGGCCCAACAACATTCTTCAGGCTTCAAGGCAATGCCGACAGCGAGCTAGTAAGTTACATTTGCCAAGGCCATATCCTCGATATAGACCCGCATAGTTTCGGCGGCATCGGAGTCGTTGCAATACCTGATTTCGCCAGGTTTTACAGGCATGTATTGATTGGCAAACGTTTCCCGCACCATAGCGCAGTCGCTTTCGACCATTGCGGGAAAATTCTTTTTGACGCCGTAAAGCTACTCGGAGTCGATGATATAAATGTGCCGTTGCCAAAAACGATGTGGTATCCAGGCGAAAATCCTTACGAACTTGTTTGAATGGCTGGCATTGAACGTGGTCTCTGTGAATAGAGATTAACAAGGATTAAGAATACTTTCAAAGTATGATAATAATAATGAGCCCTCAGGCGACTCCTGAGGAAATAGCTGGAATACAGGAAGAAATCGAACGAATCGGTTTCAGACCGTTTATCAACCCCGGTGTTGAGCGAAAAGTAATTGCGGTATTGGGCGAACTAGATGTTCGTAAAGCCGACTTAGTGGATCATTTCAGCACCTTTCCCGGAGTTGAACGAGTAGAACTGATATCGGAGCTTTGGAAGCTGGCATCCCGCAAGTATCACCCCCACGACACCGTCGTTCAAATTGGCGATGTCCGAATTGGCTCGGAAACAATTGTCATAGCAGCAGGACCGTGCAGCGTGGAATCAGAACCGCAATTGCTTGAAGTTGCCGAGGCGGTCAAAAAAGCTGGTGCACATCTTTTGCGCGGCGGCGCTTTCAAGCCGCGGACATCGCCCTACAGTTTCCAAGGGCTTGGTGAAGAGGGCCTTAGGATTTTGGCAAAAGCTCGCGAAAAGACCGGCTTGCCGGTCGTAACGGAAGTTATGGACACGCACGAATTACCTATGGTCGCAAAATATGCAGACGTTCTTCAGATAGGCACTCGTAATATGCAGAACTATCCATTATTGAAAAAAGTGGGAATGATGGGTAAACCGGTATTATTGAAGCGAGGCCTGGGATCCAAAGTCCGCGATCTTTTGATGTCCGCGGAATATATAATTTCTGAAGGCAATGACCAAGTAGTATTGTGTGAAAGAGGAATTACAACTTTTGAGGACTCCACACGAAACACTACTGACATAAATGCAATTCCAGTATTGAAACATTGGACTCATTTACCCGTGATGCTGGACCCGAGCCATGCGACAGGTGATTCCCGATACGTGCCTGCCATAGCGCTAGCAGCCATTGCTGCCGGAGCAGATGGTTTGCTTATCGAAGTTCATAACGACCCTCCACGCGCAAAAAGTGATGGCCCACAGTCGCTCAGGCCAGATGCTTTCGAATCGCTTATGGTGCAAATGGGCAAAGTAGCCTCGGCAATAGGAAAAACTATTTAGCGAATGGGAAAAAGATTGCTGCCTCATTGTCTGGTTAATCTATAATCAGTATTTAATTCATACATCCCGCATTGGACTCTTCTTATTCGATAATCTAGATCAAAATTGTGGACATTGAGCCAGAAAAAATGCTAGTATTGAGTTGGATTTAAACAGGAGGACGAGATATTGCCAAGCGCCACAGAAGCGCTCAACAAATTGCGTGATAAAGCTTCTAAAGTCAAAAAACAGAAAAACGGGGATGCACAAACGCGCATTATCGTTGGAACAGCAACTTGCGGCATTTCGGCTGGCGCAAATGCCGTTTTGGAAACATTGCAGGACGAAATAAAAGCTAAGGGATTAAATAATGTTGCAATATCCGAAACGGGATGTTCAGGCCGCTGTGATTTGGAGCCGCTAGTCCAAGTTATTAGGAATGGGGAGTCGCCCGTATTATATTGCCACGTCGACGAAGAGAAAGCTCGCCGAATACTTCAACAACACGTCATCAATGGCGAGATTATTCCAGATTGGGTTATAGAATAGCATCTTTCTGATAAATTTTTCCGCCATCGGGTACTTAAATTGAGCAAAGAACAGAAACAGATAATGATTTGCTGCGGAACGGCTTGCGCCGGACCCGCCAAAGCGAAACTACAACCGGAACTCGAAAGGATCGTCGAGGAAAACAATCTGCAAGACCAGATTAATGTTATCGAAACGGTGTACCACGGACTTTGTGGCAAATGTCCATTGGTTATTGTGTATCCTGAAGAAACTGTTTACCAAAATGTAAAGCCGGAGGATCTGAAAGAAATTGTCGAGAGCCATATCAAAGGAGGTAAACCGGTTGAGAGGCTCTTGTGCCACGATGAGATAGATAGATCGAAAATCCGTGTGCTTGGGGAAGCAGGTTTCTTCGGCAAACAGCTTCGGATAACACTCCGAAACTGCGGAATTATCGACCCAGAATCTTTGGAGGACTATCTTGAAGTCAAGGGATATGAGGCTCTGGCAAAAGTTTTGGATACTATGACGCCAGACGAAGTAATTCAAACGATTTCTGACTCCGGGCTTCGAGGCCGAGGCGGTGGAGGTTATCCGACTGGGCTCAAATGGAAGCTGACAGCAAAAGAAGAATCTGACGTAAAATACGTGATATGCAACGCCGATGAGGGCGACCCCGGGGCATTTATGGACCGTAGCGCAATTGAGGGAGATCCCCACAGCATTCTTGAAGGAATGGCAATTGGCGCATACGCGATTGGGGCGCACACCGGATACATATACATTCGCGCGGAATATCCCTTAGCTATAAAACGCCTAAAAAATGCAATCAAACAGGCGGAAGAATATGGCCTGCTAGGGGAAAACATCCTCGGCAGCGGCTTCGATTTCAAAGTAGACATTCGGCTGGGAGCGGGAGCATTCGTCTGTGGTGAAGAAACGGCTTTGATACACTCCATTGAAGGACGAAGGGGAATGCCTAGGCCGCGACCGCCTTATCCATCGGTTTCCGGCCTTTGGGGGAAACCAACGGTAATCAATAATGTTGAAACCTGGGCGAATGTTCCGGCAATCATATTGAATGGCGCCGAATGGTTTGCCGGAATTGGAACTGAATCGAGCAAAGGAACGAAAGTATTCGCTTTAGCAGGAAAAGTAGAGAATACCGGTCTTGTGGAAGTCCCAATGGGCACAACCCTTCGCGAAATAATTTACGATATCGGAGGCGGCATAAAGGGTGGAAAGCAATTCAAGGCGGCGCAAACCGGCGGCCCTTCAGGTGGCTGCATTCCCGCTGAATATTTGGACGATCCAATTGACTATGAATCTTTGCAGAAAGCGGGGTCAATAATGGGCTCAGGTGGCCTGATCGTAATGGATGAGGACACCTGTATGGTGGATATAGCTAAGTTTTTTGTTGAGTTTACCCAAGATGAAAGCTGCGGCAAGTGCACTCCTTGTCGCGAGGGGACCAAACGCCTTCTTGAAATCTTGACAAGAATCACCGATGGAAAAGGCGAGCCTGATGACTTATGGAAACTCGAGAGGCTTTGCCATACAGTCCAAAGGGCTTCACTTTGCGGATTGGGCAGGTCAGCTCCGAATCCCGTTTTAAGCACAATAAGGCATTTCCGTAAAGAATATGAAGCGCATATCAATGATAAGCGTTGTCCTGCGGGAGCGTGTCTTGCATTATTGAGATATACAATAATCCCGGAAAAATGCGTCGGCTGCACTCTCTGCGCGAGAGTTTGTCCAGTAAATTGCATTAGCGGCACGCCTAAAAATGTCCACATTATAGACCAAGAACGGTGCGTTCGCTGCGGACAATGTTTCGAAAAATGCCGTTTCGGCGCGATCGAGGAGTATTGAACGGATTTTATAGAAATGGCAAACATAAATCTTACAATCGATGGCAAAAATGTCAGCGTCCCTGAAGGCACAACAATACTTCAGGCCGCAGAAAAGATTGGCGTCAAAATTCCTCGGCTATGCTACCACCCTTTATTGAGCATAGAAGGCGCTTGTCGGGTGTGTGTTGTTGAAGTTGAAGGAATGAAGCCGCTAGTCGCATCTTGTGCTTATCCTGTGGAAGAAGGCATGATTGTGCGAACAATCACGCCAGAAATCCGCGAGATCCGTCGTGACATTGTAGAATTAATACTCGATAACCATCCAAAAGACTGCCAAACTTGTGAACGGGATGGCAACTGCGAGCTACAGGATTTGGCATACTCGCTTGGAGTAAGGGAAAGATATTATGAAGGCGAAAGGAAGCATTATGAGCTTGACCTTTCATCACCTTCTGTCATACGGGATCCTGATAAATGCATACTGTGCCATCGATGCGTTAGGATTTGCGGGGAAGTCCAAGGCATCCATTGCTTAGGTTATTCACACAGAGGCTTCAAAACGGTGGTTATGCCCGCTTACGATCTTCCATTTGCCGAAAGCGTGTGCTCCACTTGCGGGCAATGCATAAATGTGTGTCCGACGGCAGCTTTCCTCGAAAAAGAAGCCGTTTCTGATGTTTTGAAAGCATTGTCTGATCCAAGCAAACACGTTGTCATACAATTTGCCCCTTCACTCCGTGCCTCGATAGGTGAAGGATTCGGAATCGAACCCGGAGAGCCACTGCAGAAAAAAACTGTTGCCGCGCTTCGGCTAATCGGCTTCGACGCAATTTTCGATACTGAACTCGGCGCCGATGTAACAATAATGGAAGAAGCGACCGAGTTCGTGCATCGACTGGAAAGTGGAGGACCACTGCCTTTAATTACTTCTTGTTCCTCTGCCTGGATGAAGTTTGCAGAGCATTTTTATCCTGATCTGTTGCCCAATATATCAAGCACAAAATCGCCAATGAGCATCCTCGGATCGCTTGTTAAGACCTATTATGCAGAAAAGATAGGAATCGCCCCTGAGAATATTTACAGTGTTGGGGCGATGTGTTGCACCGCCAAAAAATTTGAAGCCGCGAGGCCAAAAACTTGGCTCAACGAAAATATGCGAGCAGTAGACGCGGTGATGACGACACGTGAACTGGTTTGGCTGATAAAAAGCAACGGCATAGACTTTATGAACCTGGAAGATGAAGACTTTGACGATCCTTTAGGCGAATCGAGTGGCGCGGGATCTGTTTTCGGATGGACCGGAGGACTGGCAGAAGCGGTTTTGAGGACAGCTTACTATCTCATCACAAAGGAGACCTTAACAGACATAGAGTTTGACAGCCTTAGAGGCATTCACGGAATAAAAAGATATACAATAAATATTGCGGGTCAAGACTTCAAGTTTGCCGTAGCGGATGGACTTGCTAATGCCCACGAGATTCTGCAACTTGTAAGGTCTGGAGAGGAACACTTCGATTTTATCGAAATCATGGGCTGTCCCGGGGGATGCATTGGAGGTGGTGGACAGCCATATGCCAGAACAACTGGTTCCATACCACTCGATACCGAGTTATTGGAGAGAAGAGCGCACGCATTGAGGTCGGAAGACCGAAGCAAAACCATTCGTCGGTCGTATGAAAACCCTTGGGTACAGCGGCTTTATAAAGAGTATTTGGGAGAACCGATGTCTGAAAAAGCGCGTAGAATATTGCATACTAGTTTTGACGAGCGAAAGCCGATTGGCATTTGGCGGAAGGAGGTGCGTCCTTGAGTTGCGCTGGAACTTGCATTTCCGAAAGTGAAAAATATAAAGAGCTTGACGATTTTATAGACAGCAATCCGGATCCAGAAGCGCCACAAGGCGCCCTAATTCCGGTCCTGCATAAGGCTCAGGAGCTGTTTGGGTACTTGCCAAAAGAAGTGATGGATTACGTAGCGGAGAAATTGGAAGTCCCAACTGCCTATGTATACGGGGTTGCCACGTTTTATTCTTATTTCACGTTGAAACCGAGGGGCAGAAACCTTGTGTCGGTTTGTATGGGGACAGCATGTTACGTGAAAGGCGCTCCAGCCATATTGCAGACAATTCGAGAACAATTGCAAATAGAAAGCGGCGAAACAACCGAAGACGGAGCTTTTACTTTGGTGGAGACTCGCTGTATTGGAGCTTGCGGTTTAGCGCCTGTTATGACTATCGGTGAAGATGTTTATGGTCGGTTGACAGCTGATCAAGTGCCGGAAATACTCGCAAGATATAGATAACTAGAGGCTGTTTAATAATCAAGACCATAAAGCGCCCGGACAATTGTTTCTGTTTGGTATATTAGCGATTTAAAATTGCCGTTAAAAGTTGCATCCCTCGCAGCTAATGTCAATATTGAAGCTAGAATCGATGCTTTATTGGCTTCGATCATTTCCTTGCAGAAGTAAGCCGCAGATCCTGAAAGAACTGCCGTTACGCCTTGTAAAACGAGAGTTTCCGACTCCTTATTATCATCAAGTGGTTGACAGATTCTAATAGGTATACGCTTTAGATCCTCTATTTCGATTTGAGGATGAAGCAGCTTGTAACCAGTGAAACAACTATACACATAGTTCCCAATAACTTCCGAGTTCAAAAGGCCGGCAACATAAAATAGGGTATTCTCTTCTGGAAGACGGATACAATAGACTGACTGAGGCACTATGAAACCGGGATGGCCGGAAAATGGATAGTCTACTGCGGCTACAGGCCTAGGAGCGCTTTTTTGGACGAGTATCTTTGCAGAGTGGTAGCCTTCCAATGGCTTTTTAACGTGTTGTCGGGAGATCTTGTGGCCTTCCCAATTGATTTTGTAGGATGATATGCTTTGACCTCCGAGCAAGATGGGCAGTTCTCCGTGGCAAGAGCGTATCGCCGCCTTCCCAATTTCTTCACCGCGGAATATATCTACCCCGGTCATATCTCCCAGACGGACAAAAGGATTTTTACAGTTGCCGATTATTTTTCCTTTCCCATTGGTATTTTCGACAAGTTTATATGCCTCGGCATTGTTGAAAATGATATAAGGCATTTCCATCTTGGGCTGTTGCAAAAAGTATTTGGCATCGACACTGACGGCCCGGCTTTGGAATGCTTTTTCCGGGGATTTCCAAAAAATTGCCGCCGCGTCAATTGAATCGATCCTTGCGCAGGAAATTTTTTGCGCCTTAGCGCCTGAGACGCCTGACAAAATAGCATTTGCTACCACAGCACCACTGAAAAGTCCTCTGACGTGAAGAATTGTATCCAAACCATATTTTTGCAAAAAAAGCTTGCGAGCCGGCTCGGCGTTTTCGCGGGCTAAAACTGGATCTGGCAACACGAAGCCATACCGTCCTCCGTGTCGTATTAAAGAATTTCTTGCCAGTGCGACAATGAAAAGGATGTAGAGATCCGATTGCCCTCGGATGCCCCACTCTTCTTCGTAGTGTCTAAGGTTTTGGTTTTTTGTAGCTACGTATGGAGGATTTCCTATAACTGCGTCAAAGCCGTCGGATTCCTTTTTGAAAACCTCTGGGAACAATTTTTCCCAAGAAAATACACCGTTTGGCATCAACCCCAACTGGTGCTCTATATTTACATTTTTCGTCTCCGTTGTTGCTGAGCTCCGATAGCCGTTCAAAAAATCCGCACATACAATTTTGTTATCAAGAAAATCCAAAGGCAGTTCCGGATCACCAACTTCCAGCCAAAGCGATAATCGCGCTGCTTCAGCTGAAGAGAAATCGCTTTCGATTCCATAAACATAATTGCAAATAATCTCTGCCCGCTTTTTTTTTGACTTAACTTGGTCTGTTTCAAAAGACGCAAGATAATTTGCGGCTCCAGAAAGAAATGCTCCAGAACCGCAAGCAGGATCTAATATCCTAGGCAGTCCCTCACGAAACTTAGCCAAAGTTCTGTTGACCGAAAACAAAATAAGAGAAGATGGTGTATAGAACGCGCCGTGAGTTTTTCTTTTTTTTATAGAACGCCGCAGTATAACGGGGTTTTCAGGCGATGGTTCATTATCAAGTATAGCCTGTTGTATGGCCCCTAATGTAAACGATGGGCTGAAGGGCCTTTCTCTGGCGTGCCGTTTTACAATTGAAATCAAGGATTCAGTGCTTGGGGAGCACCCAATTCTCAGAAGCATTAAGTCTGATATTTTTTCGTCTGCATTTAAGGACAACCACAAGTCGTTAAAAATCCGCCAATAATCCGGATCTCCAGGATTATTTTTAAGATACTCCCAAGCCTGAACATCGGCTTTCACAGGCAAGCCAAATCCAGAATTGTCTGAATAAAAAAGAAAACATAAATGCAGGATAGTTTGAGAAAGTTGCTGATAAAAATCGGGCGAGTAAATGGAGCCAGCAGCATTCCACAGTTCCCCAAGAGCTGCAGAGGCGGTGAGATAAACGTTGGCCAATTCTTTATCTTCAAGGTTTTTGGAGGGCAACGTGCAACAAACCTTATCAACAAACATCTAGATTGCGGCATATTTAAGCATATAGGCACGCTTTTCCTGCAAATATCGCTAGCCTCAATAAGAAGATACAAGCCTAGCCTGCCGATAATAAAAAAGAATAATCGATTTATTCGCTTATAGAATCGTTAATTTCCAAAGTTCAGCGAACTATTTTTTCAAAGTATGAGGCATTAATTATGCAAAATACAGCTGCTGTCAGTTTAGAAGCAGATCGTAGTGACACAGATAGCTTGTTGCCGAAGAAATTAGTAGTGATTGGCACTTCGGTGGGAGGCAAAATTGTTTTGTCTCAAATTTTGTCGAGATTTCCTGAATTCTTTGCAGGTGCAATTATAGTCAACCAACATATGAGACGCGGATTCACAAAACTATTGGCCCAGCATCTCAATTCAGAATCAGAGCTTGTTGTAAGAGAAGCAGACAATCATAATCCAGTTTATCCTGGATCGGCCCTCATTTGTCCGGGAATGGCTGAATGCACAATAAGGTTCAACGAAAATTGGGCCGAACATCCGATGACTATTCTTGTATCCGATACCAACGAATCGCGTTGGAAGAACTCCCACGGACCAATAGACACATTAATGATGTCTGCGGCACACGCTTATGGTGACAAAGTAATTGGAGTGCTCCTAAGCGGACTGGGCCGTGACGGCTGTGAAGGTCTGCGAGCTATACGCGACAATAAAGGTTTCACCATAGCCCAAGAATATTCCACTTGCATTGTAGCCGATGCACCGAGAATGGCTTGCGAGCTTGGGCTTGTAAATGAAACCTTGCCATTATGGCAAATCGCTGACCGCATAATGGAATTGGTAGGTGAGTAGGATGGCAACATATTACAAACAACGGATTGGCGATATCCTGCTCGCCGCCGGATTGATAGAGCCCGATCAATTGGAATGGGCGCTGGAACAGCAGAAACAGGGCAACAAAAGGGTTGGGGAAGTATTAGTAGATGCAGGATACGTTACCGATGATGACATAGCCGAGGCGCGTTCCCTGCAGCTTGACATACCTCACGTGTCTCTCTCACCCACTGAAATAGACCCACATATAGTTAAAAGCCTTCCGGAGAAAATTGCCCGCGACTATGTAGTGGCACCCATAAGCCAATGGAACGACCGAGTTGTCCTAGCTATGGCTAATCCTATGGATGTGGAGGCGATAGATACTGTCCGCAGGTTCACCAAGAAACGAGTAGAACCGGTCCTCGCATCTGAAACGAGGATTTTGCAATTGCTTGACTCAACCTATGGCACGGGCGCTACAACTGCACTGATCGAGTCTATGCAGGAAGCAGTTGGAGACGCAGAAATTGTGCAAGAGGATATTGATAACGAAGAAGAGGACATCGATAGCATACGGCGCCAAAGCGACCAAGCTCCTATAATAAAGACCGTCAATCTAATCATTCAAGAAGCGGTTAAGCGCAGGGCTAGCGATATTCATATAGAACCTCGGCACAATTATGTGAGCATCCGATATCGTATTGACAGCGCACTCCACGAAACGCGCAATATGCCGAAGGCGCTACAAGCAGCGATTATTTCCAGAATTAAAATAATGGCAGAGCTTGACATTGCCGAAAAACGAGTCCCGCAGGATGGGCGCATAGCAATAAGAGTTGAAGGTAGAAATATTGACATTCGTGTTTCTACGCTGCCCATTCAGTATGGCGAACGGGTTGTTATGCGCATATTGGATAAAACTGCTTCGCTTAAAAACTTGGATGAACTTGGGTTTTCCGAAAAGGACCTTCACACATTCGAATCCATCATCACGAAACCATATGGGATGATTCTTGTTACGGGGCCTACAGGAAGCGGAAAAACGACGACACTGTATTCGGCATTAGCGTTTTTGAAATCGCCAGATACGAATATTATGACTTGTGAAGATCCTATCGAATATGAGCTGGACGGAATTAACCAGTCAGCAATAAACGTAAAAGCCGGGTTGACCTTTGCCTCCCAATTACGAGCGATACTTCGGCAAGACCCGGATATTGTGCTGGTAGGTGAAATTCGTGACGTAGAAACAGCGGAAATCGCTTTCCAAGCCGCATTGACGGGCCACCTCGTTTTAACCACCTTGCATTGCAATAATGCGCCTAGCGCCGTAGTAAGGCTGATTGATATGGGGGTTCAGCCTTTCCTTATAGCCTCATCTGTTATCGGGGTAGTGGCTCAGCGGCTGGTGCGACTTGTCTCAACCTATTGCAAAACCGAATATGATGCGACACCGGAAGAAATAGATATCTTACAAATAGATACTTCAAAAGGCATTCCTAAGCTTGTAAAAGGCACTGGTTGCGCACGATGCAATGAAAGTGGTTACTTAGGAAGAGTGGGAGTTTACGAAGTCATGACAGTGAATGAGTCAATTCGGCGAGGAATACTCCATAATCCTTCTGCTGACTATATAAACTCACTTGCCGTTGAGGCTGGAATGACGAGCATGAGGCAGGATGCAATTAATAAAATGTTGGAAGGCAAAACGACTTCAATGGAAGTTAAGCGCCGAGTATTTGTGGACATTTAGGGGAACAAACTCTTATATTGGCAAAAAGGCAGGAATCTTCTTAAACAATTTCTAAGAAAAGTTTGAGGAGGAAATGCCTTAATGAAGAAATACAATTTTGCAGTGATCCCGGCGGATGGGACCGGTCCCGAAGTGGTTCGCGAAGGGATGAAAGTACTCGAAGCGACTGCTAAGAAAGCAGGATTTACATTCGAAGCAACAGAGTTTGATTTTGGCGGAGAGAGATATAAACGCACTGGTGAAATAATATCTGATGAAGAGATAGCCGAGTTGAAAAAGTATGACGCTATATACCTCGGCGCTGTCGGGCACCCAGATGTGAAGCCAGGCATTCTTGAAAAAGGACTTCTTCTTAAGATGCGGTTTGACTTGGACCAGTATATTAACCTTCGGCCAGTTAAACTCTACCCCGGTGTTTGGACTCCGATAAAAGACAAAGGGCCCGATGAGATAGATTTCGTGGTTGTTCGCGAAAACACAGAGGGACTATACTGCGGTGCTGGCGGATTTCTCAAGAAAGGGACTCCCGATGAAGTTGCCATTCAGAGTTCAATAAACACACGCAAAGGTGTTGAACGCTGTATCCGATTTGCATTCGAATACGCGCGAAAGCGCAATCGAGAAAAGAAAGTCACGCTTGTAGGCAAAACAAATGTGCTGACTTACGCGTTTGACCTGTGGGAGAGGACTTTCTATGAAGTAGCAAAGGACTATCCCGACGTCAAAACAGACTATGCGCACGTTGACGCCACTTGTATGTGGATGGTAAAAAACCCTGAGTGGTTTGATGTGATCGTTACCGACAATATGTTTGGCGACATCATCACCGATCTCGGGGCAATGGTCCAAGGTGGGATGGGAATTGCCGCCGGGGGGAACATCAACCCAGATCCGGGTGGTGTTTCCATGTTTGAACCTATCGGCGGTTCAGCTCCGAAATATACCGGAATGAACGTTATTAATCCACTAGCGGCAATTTGCGCGGCGCAGATGATGTTAGAACATATCGGAGAGACAAAGGGTGCTGAGCTTATTGATAAAGCTGTAGCGAAAGCAACGAGCGAAAAATTGCAAAGCATGTCCGCCGGCAAGATGGGATATTCGACTACTGAAGTCGGGGATATGATTGCCCAGTTTGTGAGCGAGATGGATTGAACATCATTTAAGTTTAAAATTGAACATCAGCAAAATAGCGGCAATAGCCGCTATTTTTATGGCTGTGCTTGAATTAATCCGGAACTATATCATCAAATACTATGGGAATTATTGACTTGATTTCTTCAAGCAAGTCTATCATAATCCGCCGCAGATCCGGATGAGCGGTCAAACTTGTCCGCATTTTGAAAATGTGCCTCCATTCGGTCCAGTTGGCTGTGACGACAAGTTCCGATTTGAGGCAAGTCGGCAAGACAGATCTAGCGATTTGGGGTTTATATCCAAGATTTCTAAGTTCATCGTAGTTGTCTTGGGCTTGTTGCACTGCACGCAACCAAACCGAAAATCCGGGCTCATTTTGCAACTCGTTTGGACATATGACCTGAATGCCTTTGGATTTGTAGTCACACCAACGTGTAGATTCTTGAGCAAAAGAGGCTATTCTATGGCGAACTAGTTCGTGTGTTAATCCCCTATCAATAACGAACTTCACGGATAGTAAAGAGTGTTCAATAACCGCTGAATGGTTTGCATCGCGAAGCATTTTGGCAAAAGCTAAATTGGATTCATTTGTTATTTTATCTTCAGATTTGTAACACGTCCTGCCGGCTTGTTCGATCAAGCGAAGAAAGCGATTCGCTTCATCTTTGTTTTTAGGAAACAGAATCTCGTATGACGGATGAACAATTTGCATTTCATTCCCCTTTGAATAAAACATAGAAACGCACGGGTAGTCAATAATATGCTATTCATAAGCTTAAATATGCATAGCTACATTGCAACTACAAAATTACAAGCCCTTTTATTTGCGTGCCAAGTTAATGAAATATTCGTGCAGGCGTATATCTTCAGTTAACTCAGGATGGAAAGAGGAAACCAAAAGATTATTTTGCTGGAGAAGGACAGGAATGCCATTATGTTCAGCTAAAATCGAAACGCCGTCCCCTACCCTTGTCACTTGGGGCGCTCTGATGAAAATTGCGTGGAAAGAATTTATATTTAAACTAGGAATATCCACGTAAGCTTCAAAACTATCTATTTGGCGGCCATAAGCATTGCGGCGAACAGTAATGTCGAGGAGGTTAAACTTATATTGTCCAGGGCGACCTTCTTCAATATCGTTTGCCAAAAGAATCATTCCGGTGCATGTGCCATAGATGGGCATTCCTTCAGATGCTCGTTTAAGGATTGCCTCTCCGCATCCTGTCCGCTCGAGAAGGATTCCTACAGTTGTGCTTTCACCACCCGGAATGATGAGCCCATCGACGAACTCAATTTCCTCTGGTGAACGAACGAGCCGGGCATCAGCGCCGGCTCGGGTAAGTGCGTTTATATGTTTTTCGAAATCGCCCTGCAAAGAAAGGACGCCAATTCTAGCTATTTTACCAGCCACGGGTTGAAAGCAAATCCTTTTCTTCTAGCTGCCGGACATCTAAACCCGGCATTGGTTCTCCCAATCCTTCCGAAACTTTGGCTACTATTTTGGGGTCGTCGTAGTGGGTTACAGCCATAACAATGGCTTTGGCTCTCGCTAGAGGATCTTCTGATTTGAAAATACCTGATCCAACGAACACCGCTTCAGCGCCCAACTGCATTACCAGTGAAGCGTCTGCAGGGGTTGCTATGCCTCCAGCGGAGAAGTTCGGAACTGGAAGCCTTCCTGTTTCGTGAACTTGACATACTAGTTCATATGGCGCGCCAAGTTCCTTTGCTGCGGTCATCAGTTCGTCTTTACGCATTCCCTGAAGCCTGCGTATTTCGCTCATTACCGTGCGAATGTGCCTCACGGCTTCCACTATATTGCCGCTTCCAGCCTCACCCTTAGTGCGAATCATGGCAGCTCCTTCGCCAATTCTTCTGAGGGCTTCACCAAGGTTGCGGCACCCGCAAACGAACGGAACTTTGAATTGATGTTTATCAATGTGAAACTGTTCATCAGCTGGGGTTAAGACTTCGCTTTCGTCTATATAGTCCACACCTAAAGCTTCCAAAACTTGCGCTTCAGCGAAATGGCCGATGCGTGCTTTAGCCATAACGGGAATGGTGACAGCGGCTTGGATTTCTTTTATTTTGGCTGGATCGGCCATCCTGGCCACTCCGCCTTCACGGCGAATGTCAGCCGGAACGCGTTCAAGAGCCATGACCGCCACAGCCCCAGCTTCTTCGGCAATCTTTGCCTGTTCAGCGGTAGTAACATCCATTATTACGCCGCCTTTTAGCATTTCCGCGAGGCCTACTTTAGTTTTCCAGGTCGATTTTTCCACTGTGAATATCCTTGCCTATGCCAGTCCCAATAATTGTCAACTTTTCATAAATTATAGCAGAAAATGGCGATTTTTACGAGCACCTCAAGCCGAAGATGAATCTTTACATTATAATGAGTATTTCCAGAATAAAAGCGGTGGAAAACTCAATGCTTTGAATAAAGTGGCAGTAAATATCAGTTCTACCATAGCCTGGGAGTTATTTTCAAAACAACAAAGTCCAGACCCTTAATTGAAGAAATGAAATAATTTTTGCCGCGTGAACTAAGATGTTATGTTTCCACCATAAATAGATCCTGAGTTGCTCGCGGTTATGAGCTTTGCTATAATGGGCGTGCGATGAGAATATTCGAGCTAGGCAGAGACCCCCAGGAAGAATTGATGAAATCGCTGGTGCAAACGCCAGGTGATAACATCTCAGCAGAAAACGCGGCAAGAGATATAATCGCTGACGTTGCCGAGAGAGGCGATGCGGCCCTTCTTGAACTTGGGCGCAAGTTCGATTCGGAAAAGCTCCAAAATATTGAAGTCGAAGCTAGCGAAATTTCAGAAGCATTAAGTTCAGTAAGTTCCGAGTTTATTGAAGCCATCAAAGAAGCGAAGCAAAACATCGAGATTTTCCATAGAAAGCAGCTTCGCGCATCTTGGTTTGAGACAAGCGAAGGCAAGCTGTTAGGACAGTTGATTCAGCCTATAGATGCTGTGGGCATATATGTTCCCGGAGGTACAGCTCCCTATCCAAGCACTGTTTTAATGACAGCGGTGCCTGCTAAAGTTGCTGGAGTTCCGTTCATTTCTATGTGCTCTCCTTGCGGCAAAGACGGCAAAATACCTTCCCCGATTATTGCAGCCGCTGTGGAATCCGGGGTTGATGTAATTTACAAAATTGGAGGCGCCCAAGCAATTGCCGCAATGGCTTTAGGAACAGAAACTGTCCGCAAAGTCGACAAAATTGTCGGGCCAGGAAACGCCTATGTCAATGCCGCAAAGAGATTGCTGTACGGCAAAGTCGGAATCGATATGCTTGCAGGTCCAAGCGAAGCGGCAGTTTTGGCGGATTCATCGGCTAATCCGAAGTTTGTTGCCGCGGATCTTCTATCACAAGCCGAACACGACACAGATGCAAGGATACTTTTTGTGGCCATTGAAAGGCACGTTGCGGATGCTGTTTTGGCTGAGATACGCTACCAAAAGGGTTACTTAGAAAGAGAAAACATTGTGTCTGAATCTCTTTCCAAGAACGGCATTTGCGTGCTTGCACCCGATTTAGACTCCGCGGTTGAAATCATTAATGTTTTTGCGCCCGAGCATTTGGAATTGTTGGTAGATGACCCTTGGAGCCTTCTTCCTAAAATTAGGAATGCAGGAGCGATTATGTTGGGTCATTTCTCACCCATTGCAATCGGGGACTACGCCGCGGGTCCGAGCCATACACTCCCAACGGAGGGTTGCTCTAGATTCAGTTCTCCTTTAAACGTTGACGATTTCCAGAAGAAAAGCAGTGTTATGTGGTTTAGCAAAGATGGATTGAAAGAAAGCTTCGATACACTCAGCCGAATCGCGCTTGTAGAAGGATTCACCGCTCACGAAGCTTCAGCAAGAATTAGGTTGACTGAACCTTAAACGGCTTTGGAAAGGAAAAACAATGCCCGATAGAACTGCCGTCATTGAACGTGAAACGAAGGAAACTAAAATACAAGTCAGAATAAATCTCGATGGAACCGGTGAAAGCTGCATCGAGACGGGGATAGGTTTCTTCGACCATATGCTGGACAGTTTTGCTCGGCACGGTCAGTTTGATCTAAATGTTTCAGCTAATGGAGACTTACACGTCGACGCCCATCACACCGTAGAAGATGTAGGTATTTGTCTTGGAAAAGCTTTCAAAAAGGCGGTTGGCGATAAAACTGGAATAACCAGATTCGGGAATGCGGCTATCCCTATGGATGAAGCGTTGACTTTAGCAGCTGTGGATCTCAGCGGCCGCGGTTTTCTGGCAATTGATTTACAAATAGAGCAAGAGAACATTGGAGAAATGCCCAGCCATTTGGTTACGGAGTTTTTCAGGGCTTTTGCGGCAAATGCGGAGCTTACACTACATATTCGGCAATTCTGCGGTAAAAACCCTCATCATATAGCGGAATCGGTTTTCAAGTCCGCGGCAAGAGCCCTTAGAGAAGCAGTAGCGTTTGATTCTCGAACTTCCGGAATACCTTCCACGAAAGGTTCACTTTGACTATGGAAATTATTCCGGCAATTGACTTGCGCGGCGGAAGATGCGTCCGTTTGTTCCAAGGCAATTATGATAAGGAAACTGTCTTTTCCAATGACCCAATCGATGTGGCCGTTCGTTGGGAAAGAGAGGGAGCAAAGCGGCTTCACGTGGTAGATCTAGACGGAGCTAAAGAAGGGTTTCCTAAAAATATCGATGCTGTCGCAAAAATAGCCAAGTCAGTGAATATTCCCATACAGATGGGTGGCGGCATAAGGACACTCGAAATCGCCAAATTGGCAGTTGATTCCGGAGTGCAAAGAGTAGTCATAGGCACTTCAGCTGCTAAAGATCCAAATGCTTTTAATGAAATTGTTAATGAACTAGGCGAGAAGGTAGTAGTCGGCATCGATGCCCGAAATGGGCGAGTTGCAGTTCAAGGATGGTTGGACGATACAGGGATTCCAGCTTTAGATTTCGCAAAAGAAATGGAGAAATTAGGAGCCAAGCGCATTATCTTCACGGACATCATCCAAGATGGCGCGATGTCCGGCGTAAACATAGAAAGCATAAAGGCTATTTTGGAGGCAGTAGGAATTCCTGTTATTGCTGCTGGCGGAGTAACAAGCATTGAAGATATATTAAGGCTTAAAGATTTGGAACCTCTTGGGCTGGAAGGAGTGATTGCTGGGCGGTCGATATATGAAGGAAGCCTTAGATTAATTGACGCGCTGGCAATAGCCTAATTTATTCTCTCTCAACTTTCTTTGGCCGAAGTTTTCTTGGCTGCTAATTCCTTTGCACCTTCCACGAAAGCGTCTATAACCGAATAAACATAGCAAAATGCCGCGATGCCAGAGAACAGGACGAACCATATACCTATACGCAGTTCAGGCGGTGCTTCGCCATATTGCCGGGTGGTCAAACCGAAAGCCATTCCAAGGCTCTTGACAAATGTTTCTGTATCGCGTAGTAACGAAAGAGCAATTAAAGAAATCAAAAAACAAGCTAGAATTATTCCTCCTTTTATGTATTGTCCGCTTATAAGTTGACCAAGACCCGGAAAAAGCATCGATAGGCAGCCTGCGCCAGCAACCAACTTATGATTAGGAACTTCCGGTTTTATCTCGATCTTTCTGAGGGTGGATTCTATTTGCAGCTGCTGTTCTGAGGCTTTAAGGACAGCTTTTGCATATTTGTTTTCCAAAGATTCTTTTCCAGGAGCCAATTCTGTTGCTTTTTTATAAGCCTCCTTAGCTTCGGCATAGCGTTCTTGCCCAAATAAAGAATCGGCCAATAACTCGATGATATCCGCATCTTCACCAGTAAGGGCGATGATTTCTTGGCAGGCTTTTTCCATGCTTTCGAAATCTCCGCGCATTCTGGCCACATTTGCGGAAGACAACAGCTTGTCCCTTTGCGCTTTAGTTTGGATGTCCATTATTTCAAATCAATCATTTTGAGGCTTTCGCGATAACATTTCCTGGGTTGTTTCCCATAGGGATTCCAAGCCATAGTATTCCCGTTCGTCCTGGGCGAAAATGTGAGCAACAACATCGCCATAGTCTAAAAGAACCCAACGAGCTTGGCTGTAACCTTCACGCCTTGGACATCGAAGGCCTTCTTTCTCCATAGCTTCAATGATGCCGTCCGTTATAGCCTGTATATGCACGCGACTTGTTCCCGAACAGACCACGAAATAGTCCGCAATAAGTGTCCTGCCTTGAAGATCCATCACGCTGATATCCAAAGCTTTTTTATCTTCCATTGCAGCCTTTACAATGGCAAGTTTCGCTTCGGTTTCAATTAGTGCTTGTTTTTTTCTAGCTATTGCCCTGATACCTCCGTATTATTTTCAGTTGGCGCGGCATTTGCGGGTTTGGGCATAGGAGGCTCAAAACGGAGAAGTCTGTCAACCATTTCAGCTGCTTTTGTTTCATCCGGAATCCAATAACTGATGCCCTGAATGTTTTGCGGCAGCCCCGGCAACGTTTCCATTTGAATATCATCCGGGGGGATTTCTTTTGCGAGTCGAACAAGTTCTAAAAGGTCCTTATCGCTCATATCGGTTTCGATATTAGCCCGGACCTCTCGAACGACAGCAGGAAGCTTGGAAATTGATTCCATAGTAAAAGCCTTCCTGGCGATTGCGCGCAAAAATTTCTGTTGGCGTTGAATACGGGTAATGTCACCCATTGCATCGTGTCGGAAGCGGATATACTGAAGGGCTTGGTCTCCATTGAGAAGCCGAGTGCCTTTTTTGAGATTAATATAAAGGCCACCGCGCCGGTCAGTGTAACGCATATTTTTTTCTATATCTATTTCGACACCGCCTAGAATATCTACAGTTTTTTTCAAGCCTTCAATGTCGGTTTTTATATAATAATCGATACCCACATTTAGAAGGCGTTCCGCTGCAGCCTTAACTTCATCGTAACCGCCTCGAACAAATGCAGAGTTAATCTTATCGTAGTCCCCGCGTTTCGGAAAATAAACTCGAGTATCTCTGGGAATCGAAATTGCCCGAACAGTCTTGTTAGTTAAATCAACCGCTACGACAATAATTGTATCGGTGCGTCCTGGCACACCGGCAGGCGATTTATCCTCGCCAAGAGCTATAATCCTGAAAAGCCTTTTTCCTTCGAAAGGGGGGCTTATAACCTGGGTAAATGTAGTTGTAGTTGGCCCAAACAATATTTTCAAGCCTGCACCGGCAAAACCGCCTATGCAAGCGGCTATAATTATCCAAATTATTAGCGAAACCCAGTTGATTGGAGGCTTGACCTGCTGCGGTCTGCTGTTTGGAATCGCGCTTAAGATCAAGTTTTTTCACCGTAAAGTTTATGTTTGATTATGTATTGTATTACTGGTTCAGGAGCCATATAGTTGATCGATTGGCCTTTCGAGACTCTACTGCGTATATCGGTCGAAGATATTTCCATTCCAGGCGCCTGAAGAACGTGTATTTTATCAAGGAATGCCGGCGGTAGATTATAATCAGAATAATTTTCACTAAACCCAGGACGTGTCACAGCAATGAATCGGCATATTGTCCAAAGTTTTTCGGGCTGATGCCAAGTTAGAACTTCAGGAATAGTGTCCGAGCCCGTGATAAAAAACAATTGAGCATCTTGCCCATACAATTTAACGAAACACGCCGCGGTATCTACGGCATATGAGGGTCCTGGGCGGTCAATTTCCACTCGGGAACATTCGAAATGCGGGTTGGATGCTGTTGCTAAAAGGACCATAGAATACCTATGCTCAGCGTGAGTAACTGCGCAATGATTTTTGTGAGCCGGCTGACCGGCGGGCACAAAAATAACCTTATTCAGATTAAAAGCTTCCCTCGCTTGTTCCGCGATAAACAAGTGGGCATAATGAATAGGGTCGAATGTGCCGCCCATAATTCCAATTGCGTGCACCAAACTCAGCTCCTGATTTGCCCTGTGCCTTCTATCAAATATTTATATGTCGTAATTTCTTCCAGCCCCATTGGCCCGCGTGCGTGAAGTTTTTGGTTGCTAATGCCTACTTCTGCACCCATTCCAAACTCGAATCCATCCGTGAACCTTGTTGATGCATTCACATAAATTGCAGCTGCATCAACTTGCTGCTGAAATTTTTTGGCGCTATTAAAATCGCTTGTCACGATAGCTTCTGAATGCTTGGTGCCATATTTATTTATATGATCAATGGCTTCATCTAAAGAAGAAACAACTTTTACAGCCAGAATAAGAGCCAAAAATTCTGCGTACCAATCATCCTCAGTAGCAGGCATTACATCGTGCAGGATTTTTCGTGTTTTTTCACAGCCGCGCAGTTCTACCCCCGCATCGGCAAGACGTTTGGCAATTGCTGGAAGGAAGATCGAAGCTATCTGTTCGTGAACTAGAAGAGTCTCCATTGCATTGCAGACACCAGGGCGCTGGCATTTTGCATTGAAAACTATTTCACCGGCCATAGCTAGATCCGCCGATGAATCCACGTAAGTATGGCAATTGCCAACCCCCGTTTCAATGACCGGCACGGTAGCCTGCTCGACGACAGTCCTAATCAGACCGGCGCCTCCGCGGGGGACTAAAACGTCTATGTATTCATTCATTCGCATAAGTTGCTGAGCAGCCGCTCTGTCGGTAGTCTCAATCAACTGGATAGCATTTTCCGGAACTCCGGCTTCTGTGGCGGCTTCAGCCATAATATTGGTAAGTATGCGGTTAGAGTTTATCGCTTCTGAGCCGCCGCGAAGAATGCAGGCATTACCCGCCTTAAGCGCAAGTCCAGCTACATCAACGGTAACGTTAGGACGAGATTCGTAAATAACACCTATAACGCCCATTGGAACTCGAACTTTCCTTATCTCTAGACCGTTCGGTCGTTTCCAACCGCAAATAACCTCTCCAATTGGGTCTTTCAACGATGCAACAACGTGAAGCCCTTCGCTCATAGCGGATATTCGCTTTTCGTTTAGGGTGAGACGGTCCAACAATGCACCTGAAATGCCTTTTTCTTCGGCAGCCTTGAGATCAAGAGCGTTATGTTTGATTATTTCATCTTTTCGATTAATCAATTGATCTGCAATGCGAAGCAATGCAGCATTTTTAATTGGCGTGGATATAGAAGCTAATTTTTGTGCGGCAACTTTGGCCAGCCAACATTTTTCATCAACTTCGACAAAGGTTTGAACTGTCATTTATAACACTCCGATACATTCTTTGTAACCTTGAATTAAACACCTAAGACCATATTATCTCTGTGAATAACTTCATCGAAATCTTTATAGCCAAGTATTTGCTCTATCTCCGAAGTTTTTTTGCCCAATATTTTAACGACTTCTTTAGAACTGTAGTTCACAAAGCCTCGGGCGAAACGTTCGCCTGTTTCATCAGCCACCGCGACCAAATCGCCGTTCGCATAATTTCCGGTTGTAGATATGATGCCTGCAGGCAAGAGGCTTTTTCCTTGGGAAACCAACATTTCACGCGCGCCTTGATTTACAATTATCACGCCTTTAGGTCGCCTGCCAAACGCGATCCATCGCTTGCGGCTGCATAATGAAGTGTCTTTTGGATAGAACCAAGTGCCTATATGTTCCCCGCTAACTATACGTAGAATAGCATCGGGCTCACGCCCGTGGGCTATAACCGTGACTGTTCCACAATTTGAGGCAATTTTGGCGGCTTCGAGTTTGGTCCGCATTCCTCCTGTGCCAAACTTCCCAGCGCCTGCTGCGAGGCTGAATAAATCTTGACCGATTTCAAATATATCAGAAATCACTTTACCTTCCGCGTCGTAAAAGCCTTGGACATCGGATAACAGGACTAGCAGATCGCTATCAATAGCTGCCGCGACCAATGCTGATAGTGTGTCGTTATCCCCCACCCTAATTTCTTCTATAGCTACTGTGTCATTTTCGTTAATGATTGGCACTGCGCCAAACTCCAGGAGCTTGCCTAATGTATTTCGAGCGTTAATGTATCTCCGACGGTCTTGAAAATCGCTTTGGGTCAAAAGAACCTGCGCTGCAGCTAATTTATAGTCGGAGAATGCGTCTGACCACGTTCGCATCAGCAAGCCCTGCCCAACTGCCGCAACGGCTTGCTTCTCGGGTATCGTCGTTGGAGGATTTGCAAGTGCCAATCGCACCGCGCCAGCTCTTATGGCGCCGGAAGTCACTATTATAGTTTTTATGCCCTCATCGCGTATTTGAGAAACTTGCCTTGCGACAGAGGAGAAATATTCCACATCCAAAGCACCGTCGTCAGTAGTGAGTGTGCTGCTTCCTATTTTTACGACTACTAATCCGGGCTTTTTAAAGTTGGGACGAATCATCTTTATATTCAAACTCCAGCGAAGCGATTTTCACAGTGTCGCCCTCTTTGGCGCCTGCTTTTTTTAGCTCCTTCAATACGCCCATCCGTTCTAGCCGGCGGTGCATTCGCCTGACGGCATAGTCATTTTCCATATCGGTCATAGACACCAATCTCTCTACTGGTTTGCCTTTTACTTCAAATTCATTATCGGAAACCTGTTCAACCCGCCAAGCTCTACCGATGCCCTGAACAACATATCTGACGAGTTCTGTATCCATTTGATAAACTGGCTTTGGCAAAGCATCGAGTTTGTCCGCCACTCGATAAACCAGCTTATCAATTCCTTCGCCGGTGACAGCGCTAATTTTGAACACTTCCAAGCCAGCCCGTTCAAGTTTCGCGCTTACCTCTGATGCTACATCCGATGAGCCAGGAATGTCAATTTTATTTAGGGCAATTATTTCGGGAAGTGCGGCAAGCCTTTCGCTGAAAAGACTTAGTTCACGCTTTAATATATTATAGTCATCGAATGGATTTCGTGAAGATGTTCCTGAAACATCGAGGACGTGAATTAGGAGCCTTGTCCGTTCAATATGGCGGAGGAACTTATCGCCCAATCCAGATCCCTCGTGAGCGCCTTCAATCAAGCCTGGAATATCCGCTGCGACAAACGAACGGTTAACATCTACACGGACTACACCTAAGTTAGGCACTAACGTGGTGAAAGGGTAGTCGGCGATTTTGGGCTTTGCGTGTGATATTCTGGATATTAACGTGGATTTGCCAACGTTTGGGAAACCAACTATGCCGACATCTGCAAGTATTTTTAGCTCCAGGCGAAGTTTACGCGTCTCTCCAGGTTCGCCTTTTTCCGCGAATCTTGGAGTCTGGAATGTGGAAGTAGCAAAACAAGCATTGCCTCTTCCGCCAATTCCCCCAGCAGCGACAATTTCCCTTTGTTCGTGTTCTATAAGATCGGCCAACAGGTCGCCGGTTTCGGCGTCATAGACCAAAGTTCCGACAGGTACGCGAATTATTTTATCTTCTCCGTGTTTTCCTTGGCGGCGGTTTGGCCCACCGTGTCCGCCTCTTTCTGCGGAGTAGTGTCGTTTGAGTTTCAAATCTGCAAGGGTTGTGAGACTGGAATCGGCTTGAAGGATGACGTCTCCTCCGTGCCCGCCATTGCCGCCCCAAGGGCCGCCGCGCGGGACGAACTTTTCCCTTCGGAAGGCGACAATGCCGTTACCGCCATCTCCTCCTTTGACTTCAATCTCAACCTCATCAACGAAGTGCAATTCAAACCCTCGCAAATATATTTGTAAATGGAAAAAGGGAAGCTGTAAAAGCCTCCCTTCGCAAAAATAATCTTGAAATCGACGGTTAATTATTGCGTTACGATACTTACCCGCCTGCGTCCGCCGGTTGTTTCGAACACTACGACGCCATCTTTAAGAGCGAAAAGAGTATCGTCACTTCCGCGGCCGACATTCACTCCCGGGTGGAGTTTAGTGCCGCGTTGCCTGACAAGTATAGAACCCGCTTTTACAACTTCGCCGCCAAATTCTTTGACGCCAAGCCGTTTTGATTTGCTATCTCGGCCGTTACGCGAACTGCCAACACCTTTTTTATGCGCCATTTATTTAAACCTCACTAAGATGATTCTATCCGCTCGATGGCTACTTGTGTCAAGACTTGACGATGGCCAAATCTGCGGTGGATATTTTTCTTTGCTTTGTATGTGAAACCGTTAATTTTACGCCCTTTATATTGGCGGACCACCTTACCGATGACCTTAGCTCCCGGAACGATTGGAGATCCTATTTTAACCGATCCATCGCCGCCTAACATAAGGACTTCGTTCAGCACAATTTCGGAACCGACTTCACCAGGTATATGGTTTACATCAATTAACGAGTTTTCTTCAACACGGTATTGCTTACCGCCGGCTTTAATAACAGCGTACACTGTTTACCCCCGTAAAATACGAATAGCCTTTTAGAATGACGCCGCCCCCGAAGCATTTTCCGCAGCGGGGGCGTTGTAACAACTTAGTTATTTACCGGCGATAACTACCGGCAATAAACTGTGATATATTATCACGGCAGGCCGCCCTTGTCAAGAGTTTTTGAAGAAACCACTTCTCCCAAAGCATAAGAACGCCTAATTTCGTTCAATTTAGCCCTAACGCGCTGGCCAGTGTATTTTCCGCCATTTGCCAAGTCTATTAGGTATCCCTCGAGCCAAGCAGTTGCTCGTGGCAGCGTTACAAACGGGTTGCGAACGACATCACACTCGACCACTTGATTTTTTTTGAAAGGCAGCAATTGGTGTTCTATTTCTTCCATACTTCCTGATACTATTTCATCTTTTTCAAGATGCAATTCTTCTTTCGCCCTAACATAAACAGCTCGTTTTATTCGGCGTTCAATTTCTTCGATGGTTTCTCCTTTGGGGCCAACCAAGTGCATTGCCACTTCAGGATGAACGAAAACAACAAATGCTTCATCATCCGATTCAACTGCTATCCTGCGAAGTTTACGCTCAACCTCAATGCTAATTGTTTCTGCAGAAGGTATTTTACCTCTGCCTTGACAATACGGGCAAGGCTCAGTCATCACCTCTGAAATTGTCTCACCCGTTCTTTTTCGAGTCATTTCTACCAATCCTAAAGGGCTGATGTAGGAAATCTTGGTGCGTGTCCTATCTTTTCTGAGGGCTTTTTCTAAAGCTTGGACTACGTGCTGGCGGTCTTTGGGGTTGTTCATATCGATAAAATCGATAATTATTATACCGCCAATATCACGAAGCCGAAGTTGCCTGGCAATTTCACTTACTGCCTCTAGGTTGTTTTTCAGAATCGTGTCAGAAAGACTAGTCGTTCCTATAAACTTGCCTGTGTTGACGTCTATGGTAGTCAGCGCTTCGGTCTCATCGATGGTGAGATGCCCGCCGGATTTGAGCCACACACGGCGCCGAAGGAGGCGGTCGATTTCCGCTTCAATGGCGAATCGCTCAAAAATTGGCTCTGCTTCATCATAAAGAACTAATCGTGACTTGAGCCTTGGTGAAATGAGTTCTACCAATTCGAGGGCTTTTTCGTAGTCCACCGGTGAGTCAATAACCATTTTGGTTACTTCAGAATTGAAAACATCTCGTATGGTTTTGTATATCAAGCTCAAGTCTTGATGCACCAGCCCCGGTGCGTGTATTTTTGCCGATTTCTCTTGGATCTGATCCCACATCCTCAAGAGAAACTCAACATCTTGGCGAAGTTCCTGTTCCGATTTCCCTTCCGATTCCGTGCGAACTATAAGCCCGAAGCCCAAAGGTCGGATATTGTCAGCTATTTTTCGCAAGCGGTCTCGCTCTTGATTGTCGTCAACTTTGCGCGAGACGCCTATATGGTCAGCATCCGGCATTAAAACGAGATACCTGCCGGGAAGAGAAATTCTTGTGGAAACTCTGGCTCCCTTCGTTCCTCTGGGTCCCTTGACGACTTGTACCAATAGCTCCTGCCCTACACTTAGAACGTCCTTAATGCTGAGGTTTTTGGAATGGCCGTTTTTTGCAGTGGGCAAGTCTTCATCAGCTTCAGGAATAACATCAGCCACGTATAAAAAGGCATTTCTCTCCAAGCCAATATCCACAAACGCCGCATCCATCCCGGGTAGCACGTTAGCCACTTTACATTTGTAGATGCTGCCGACCACTCTTTCGTCACGCTCGACGTGAAGCTCCATTAGCTTTCCGGATTCGATTAAGGCAACTCTTGTTTCACGGGTATCTACGTTAACGATGATTTCTTTTGACAATAATCCTCACCTCCTTTCAATGTCTTTATTTTCATTTGCTCCAGATATTCAAAAGATCCAGTGTGTTCAGATTGGCAAAAGCTTTCATAAGAAAAAAATATATCTTTCAAATGACTCATTTCTTTTCTTGAACATTGACTCGATTCATTTCAATCAAATCCAGCCCCGGCAATAGCGAGCGAAATAGGTCGATGACTTCCGATGGGCGAACTCCAAAGTCGCTGGATTGGATTAGATCCGCTTCAAGTGAAAAACTGCCTTTTTTGAAATCCATAATTTCAAGTCTTTTTATTTTTGGACGGATATTCACAGTTTTTACTCTGTCGTCCCTTTCACGTCTGACATCAACAACTTCTTGAGATTCAATATGATGAATGGCATTCCTGACCTCATCCTCGTTATAATGTCTCGGAATCGATAGTTTAAATGTAAAGGTAGAAATTATTTCGGTTCCAAAAGGAGTTCCTTGCTGTTCGACACGCCAAATATCTTTAACTGAAAGACCCTCGGGCAAGCATTCAGACAACCTGAATTTTATTTCTTCCGGGTCAAATGGAAGTTCCAGATCGAAAGCCATCATTTCCGCACCGCCAGTCACACCCACTCCAATCGGCGCAAGAAACCACATTTTTGGCCGCGGATTGAAGCCTTCGCTATACAAAAGCGGGATATCGGATCTGCGCAAGGCTCGCTCCCAAGTTCTCATTATATCGAGATGTGAAAGCCACCTGACATTTTCACCTTTTTCGTATTTCAGCGCATAACGAGCCATTTAAATTTAACCCTTCAGTTTCGGCAAGTCCGCAGGACTTACATCCCACAATACGGCAGTCAGGATCGGCCTTTTCTAAATCCGCTATTTCATCCTGTTCCGCGAGATAATCCTTGCTAACCCCAATGTCGATGTGATCCCAAGGCAAAGGCTCTTCGCGGTTAAGGATACCATCTGTGTAAATCGAGACATCCAAACCTGCCTCATCAAATGCTTGCTCCCAAAATTGATAATGGAAATACTCATCCCAATTATCGAACTTTGCGCCTTTGCGCCAAGCGAATAGAATAGCTTTCCCCAAACGTCTATCCCCCCGAGCGAGTATGCATTCCAGTCTGCTCTGAATTGGAGGATGCCATCCGAGCTTTACCGATTTATGACGAATGGCGTTTTGAAGCATCCTAATTTTTCTTTGGAGTTCTTCCACTGAATCTTGAGCCCTCCATTGAAATGGAGTATGCGGCTTGGGAACGAAACAAGCGATGCTTGCATTGATCGTGAGTGGGCGGTGTTTTTCTTTCGCCAGGTTCAGTACCGACCTTATCAGATCCGCAATGGCTATGACATCTTCATCAGTCTCTCCCGGCAACCCAATCATAAAATATAGCTTTACTCTCCTCCATCCTTTGTCCAGCGCGGCTCCCACTGCAGAGAGCAAATCATTTTCCGTGACATTCTTGTTGATTATATCTCTGAGCCGCTGGCTTCCTGCTTCTAGCGCAAAAGTCAAACCCGTCTTACGAATTCGTTCAATCTCTTCGGCTAGGCTCACACATTCAGCATCGGCTCTGAGGGATGGCATTGAAACCCCTACGCGTTTGGGTTCAAATCGATCTATCAAATCCCGAACGAGACTATTGATATCGCTATAATCAGCGCTTGAAAGTGAGATGAGGCCTATTTCATCGCAGCCTGTATTATTTATTATCTGTTCGGCTTGGCGGATTAAAAGGTTTTTGGACCTCTCTCGAACTGGCCGGCAAATCATTCCTGCCTGGCAGAAGCGGCATCCTCTTGTGCATCCTCGGGCAATTTCAAGCATTGCGCGATCATGGACGCTTTCAATAAATGATACGACTGGCTTAAGCGGAAAAGGAGAAGAATCCAAGTCTTGAATTATACGCTTAGATATTTTGCTAGGGACGGATACTGAAATTGGAGTCAAATTGGCAAAGCGCCCATTTTGGTATTTTGGCTGGTAAAAACGGGGAACATAAACTCCGGGTATTTTGGCAATCTCTAGAAGTTTTTGTTCCCTTTTCATACTTTTGCACTTAATTACAGTTTGAGCTATCTCAACAGCCAGTTCCTCTCCGTCACCTATCGCAAAAGCATCAACAAAATCGGCCATTGGTTCAGGGTTAAACGCGCAATGGCCGCCTGCTAAAACGATTGGGTCGTTTTCAGACCTTTCGCTTGAGAGCAGCGGTATGCCACCCATATCCAGCATATTAAGAACGTTGGTGTAGACTAGTTCATGAGGAAGAGAAAAACCGACAATGTCGAACTTGCACAAAGGCGTGAAAGTCTCGAGGGAATACAAAGGCAGCCTTGCTTCCCGCATTCTGACTTCCATGTCGTTCCACGGTGCAAAAACGCGTTCGGCAGCGATATCCTCAATTTCGTTAAGGGCGTGATAAATGATTCTTAAACCAAGATTTGACATTCCCACTTCGTAAATATCTGGGAATGCCAGCGCAAATCGCAACGAGACTCGGTTAAGGTCCTTTTTTATGGAATTGTATTCGCCGCCAATATAGCGCGCGGGTTTTGTGACATGTGGCAGAAGTCTGTTTATATATGATCTCAGATCGCCTATTTCAGCACAAATCTGCTGCATACATTATTAAACTTAAAAAGAAAAACTGGCAGGACGTGCTTCCGCCAGCTTTGTGATAGTAAATTCTATCACTGAGCGTTCAACAAGTCAAACGAACACCTGATTTAATACTAATTTAACAAAGAGAAAAGAGTGTTATTTTTCGCCTTCGAGTTCACCAATCTTGATATCCAGGTCTGCTCGCTCTTCCACGCGTTCGATTTTTCCGTCACGAATCCAAACGACCCTATCCGAAACATCAAGCATTTTCAAATCGTGCGTTGCAGAAATAATCGTGACACCTTGCTCCTTATTAAGCCTTTTAAGAAGCTCTATTATTTCTTTACCCGTATTGAGGTCGAGGTTTCCAGTTGGCTCATCAGCGAGCACGATAGAGGGTGAGTTTGCCAATGAACGAGCGATTGCCACGCGTTGTTGCTGACCGCCTGATAGCTCGGATGGTTTATGATGCAATCTATCGCCCAGGCCGACCAACTTCAGAAGTTCAATTCCTCTTTCGATTCCCTCGTCAGTTGAGACTCCTGCAAAAATGGTAGGCAAGGTAACGTTTTCCAGCGCAGTCATAACTGGAATGAGGTTAAATGTCTGGAAGATATATCCTATCGTCCGGCATCTAAGATAGGCAAGTTCCTGGGCATCGAGCTGAGCCATATCGACATCGTTGATGAATACAGTCCCGTATGTAGGTTTATCAAGTCCACCTACCATATTGAAAAGGGTTGATTTACCAGAGCCGGAAGGTCCCATAATGGAAATATATTCACCGCGCCTTATATCTAATTGCACGCCATCGAGCGCGCGGAGCGTCTGCCCGCCCATAGTAAACTCTTTGACCAAGTCTTTTGTTCTGACTACGTATTCTTCAGCATTAGCCATACTATGCTTTCACCTCAAGAAATAATAAGAAAATCATATTTCGGCACGCATTGCCGTAGCTGGCGGCATTTGCGCCGCGCGCCAAGCTGGTGCGAGAGTCGCTAGAAAAGTTAGAACGACGCCAATTACCAAACCTTCAATAAGTAGTTTGCCTAGGCCCGCAATGCTCAGTTTGCCTACCAACCACCAGCCTTGAGTGAAACCGGCTAGAATGCAACTTGCGGCCACTCCGGCTAACCATCCCGCGAATGAGGCTACGAGGCCAAGCATCATAGCTTCAAGTATGAATAATTCCGCTACGAACCAATCGAGAGCGCCAAGGCATTTCATGGTTCCTATTTCTTTGAAGCGCTCAGTGACGGCCATCAACATAGCGTTTGTTATGCCGATGGTGCAAACAATACCTGACATTATCGCTAGCCAAAGTTGTCTGTTTTGTGCTGCAAGGCGCTGAGCCTTCATAACTTCTGGATCTCCTGGAGGGAGCGGTATGTGAGCTGCCAACTGGAACTGGGTCAGAACCGAAACAAGGAATGCCACGCCAAGGAAAATACCAGCAGCAGTGATCAAAGACCGCCCCAATCTAATTTTGACACTTTTAATGCTAATCATAAGCGCCCGATGGAACGGCAAATATACTTGGCGCCCGACGACTGCCCGAGTGCCGTTATTTGTCATTTCATTTTCCTCCTGGAATGCGGCTTTGACTTGTTTTTTGCATCCAAAAGAAGCCCAACTAGGTTTCTTTCCGCGAGCATTTTTAGATACATAGTAACCGATGCTTCAGCTTCCCTTTTATTAAGTTTATATTTTTTGCAAAGCTCCGAAATAATTAGACCGACTCCGTGCTGGCCATCACACATCTGCCAGACAGATGAGCCAACTTCATCCAATACCAGTTGCTTGCTTTTAGGAGTGCCAAAAAGACGGCCTAAAATGCGCCCTGTGCGGTCATTGCGAACTGGTATTGTAATAGAAACCTCACCATTTTCATTTACGTTCCAAGTCAAGACCGGATTGATGACCGGTTTCACAGCCATTGCTTGTTCTTTGGTAAGTTGCGGCTGTTTCTTTCTAACAAAAGGAACGCGTCTTAATATCCGTTGTCCGATAGTATTCATGTATTAATTCATCAAAAACGAGTCGATCTGTCA
>FWPV01001723.1_pt1 | contig 58263 bp, 50 predicted proteins | sample 2228371 | NCBI WGS metagenome assembly FWPV01 (sample SAMEA103939776, study PRJEB20133) | metagenome
GGTGGTTTAAAGTTTTTGCTTTGATCTGTTCTGTTTCTTTTTTGGTAACCGGAATTAAGCTAAAGCGAAACAGTAACTAGCTTCATGGATTCTGAACAATTCTGTTTCCGAGCAGGCTGGGGATTTCCTTTTGGCAGAGCTTGTCGTAACTAGTCCTCACTCTTTAGAGCACCGTTTGTAGGGGCGAGACATGTCTCGCCCCTACTCGCCCCTACAAACCATTGACCCCTTCAAACTCTTAACAACTTCAAGCCATTGCCCCTACAAATTCTTGACATCTCCAAACTCTCGCCCTAAGGTCTCGTGTTCTTCACACTATCAACACATGTGCAAAATTCCACCGGAGCTTCGTTCTACAATACAATAACTTCGGAGAAATTTTGTGGTATGATGGCATTCTTTCGCGGCACTTTCTTATCCCTGCTTCTTATTCAGGTTTCCTTGCTACTAGGGCAACAGACCCGGGTTTTAGAAGATCCTATAGCCCATTACAACATGGGCTTAGAGCTCTACGATAAGGAAAAATTTGCGGCGGCCATGCTCGAGTTTGAAGCGTTTAGCTCCCAAGGAACCGACCACCAACTTTTAATTCAAAGTGCTTATTTCCAGGCCTTTTGTAGTGTAAAATTGGATCGTTCTGATGCCGAGCAGAAAATGCTCAATGTATTGGAAAGCTACCCCGAACATCCTAAAAGCTTGTATGCCAACTTCTTATTGGGAACCTACTACTACGGCAAAAACAATTTGAGTAAATGCATCAGCTACTTGGAAAAGGTGGATGTGAAGAGCCTTGACTTGCCGGATCAGAAGGAATACCATTTCGATTTGGGCTATGCTTATTTTGAAAAACACGACTACGAGAGCGCTCGCAAACAGCTCAACAGCATTGCCGACAACAAAGACAAATACTACTACCCTAGCAATTACTACCTGGCCTACATGTACATGGAAGAAGGCCAAGACGCTAAGGCATTGGAGCATTTCTTCCGCTTACTTAAATCGCGGGTCTACAGCGAAAAGGTTCCGATTTACATCGCTCGCATCTATTACCGCCAAGGTGAATACGATAAGGTTATTTCCTTTACCGATACCATCAACGCTAACCCCGATCAGTTGGACATCAGCTGGGAACGCGCCAAAGCGTATTATCAAAAAAAGAACTACCAAGAAGCCTTAAACAATTTCAAAGGCGGACGAGGTACCCGAGAATTGAGCAACGAAGACCGCTACATGGTGGGAATGTCCTATTACCTGGTCAGCGACTACGAAAACGCTTATGTTCACTTCACGGCTATCTTAGACGATAAAGACCCACTGCGCCAAAATGCCTTGATGTATGCGGGACAGAGCTTTTTAAAATTGGATAAAAAAACCAATGCGCGGAATGCCTTTCTGGAAGCCAGCAAACTGAGCCAAGATGCGAATCAGGCAGAGTTGGCCTATTTTCTCTACGCCAAGCTATCGCTAGAGCCTCCTTTTCAGGCAGAAGCTGTTTCTGCTTTGAGTAAGTTCCTCGAAACCTATCCAAGTTCTACCTATTCTGATGAGGCCAAAGGCTACCTAGGTGAAGCGCTATTGAGCGCGCGGAAATACGCCGATGCTATCCCCGTTTTAGAAAGCATCAAACAAAAGGATAACCGCATCAAAAAGACTTACCAAGAGATTTGCTACTACTATGCGAATGAGCTCTTGCGCGATAATCCCGATCAATCGCTAGTGTATTTTAATAAAGCTAAAACCTTCCCTGTTGATGCGAAGCTGGATGCGATGGTCGACTTTTGGACCGGCGAAATCTGGTACAACAAAGGCGAGTTAGGCAAGGCCGGCCAAGATTGGCAGAGCTTTTTAGCTCACGACAATGCGGAGCAAACAGCCTTTTACAAAGACGGCATTTACAACCTCGGCTATGTTTACTTTAAACAAAAGCAGTATGCTAAAGCCGCTGAACGTTTCAAACAATACACCGCAGCTGAGACTTATAGCGGAGATAAAGCTAAAAAATACGTGGATGGTATGACCCGCTTGGGCGATTGCCATTTTGTGCTGCGCAACTACAGCAAAGCAGCTGAAGCCTATACCTATGTAACGAGTAAGGATGCCGCTACGGCCGACTATGCCTATTTCCAGCTAGCCATGATCCATGGTTTAGAGAATAAGCTATCCGAGAAGCTGGTGACCTTAAAACGCATTCCGGCCAAATACCCGAATTCAGAATACGTGGATGATGCCTTGTATGAAATCGCTATGGTGCACATGCAAGAGCAGAACTACCAGGAGGCTTTGCGTGGATTTAGCTTCTTACTGGAAGATTACCCGAACGGCATTTATACCAAGCCTGCTTTACTGAGCAGAGGCCTAGCCTTGTACAACCTAAAACGCAATAGCGAAGCCATCGAGGCCTATACTCAGGTGGTGAAGATGCGTCCGAAAGACGAACAAACCGCCTCCGCTATCGAGGCCGTGAAAAGCATATACCAAGAAGAAGGCAAAGGCGCAGAGCTAATAGATTGGTTGAAAGAAGTAGCCAATGAAACCGTAAGTGCCTCCTATGCTGATTCAACCTTGTATACTTCAGCCTTGCTTCACTACAAAAGCGGAAATTGCGATAAAGCGATACAACATTTCTCCAATTACCTCCAGGAGTATCCCGACGGCTATTTCAATACCGAAGCCCGCTTTTTCCGTTCAGAGTGTTTGTATTCTAAGAAGCAGTACGAAGAATCGCTGAACGGCTACCTCTTCGCTATTCAACGAAACTATACCGAATACCTGGAGCGTGCTAACCTGCATGCCGCCGCTATTTACCTGATGCAGAAGAAAACAGATTTAGCGATTCCTCTTTTGGAGAACCTGGAGCGCTTAGCCGGTAGCAAAGAGAATCTCATCTACGCTCAAGTGAATTTGATGTATGGCTACTACGAACTGGAAAAATGGGAAGAAGCAAAGTTGGCAGCCAATAAGGTTCTGGCCAACGACAAAGCTTTAAAAACCGATAAGCGCGAAGCCAACCTGATTACAGCCCGTATCTACATGCAAGAAAAAGAATGGGACAAGGCCGAGCCTTATTTCGCTAAGGTGGAAAAAGACAAAGAGAACAAAAACGCCAAAGGAGCAGAGGCGAAATTCGGTTTAGCGCAGATTCAATTTGAAAAAGGACAATACAAGGCCTGCACCGAGTCGATCTACCAATTGGATGAAAAATACAGCAACCAGGTGTATTGGGTAGCGAAAGCCTATATTCTCTTAGCCGAAGTGCACCTCAAACAGAATGATTTATTCAATGCCCGCGCTGTATTGAAGAGTTTAATAGAAAACTACCCAACAGAAGACGACGGCATCAAAGCCAGAGCCTTGGAATTGTTGGATCAAGCGAAGGAGAAGGCTGAGTAATAAATCGTGAGACAAAGCAGGAATGTACAAGCCAACAAAGTCGTTTTGCGAAATGACAACGAGCTTGGTAGTAACCTTATTCCTCATAATCAGTGCGCAACACCCTATTTAGAACAATGCTAAATTAGACAAAGATTTCAGCGAAGTTTTTTAATTTAAATTTTACTCTAAATTTGCGCGGGAATGAACTTTTTTAAGCCCTCTGTTGTAAGTATGACAAGGCCTCTGAGTTCAAAAACAAAGCCCAAAAAGCAACACACTAAAACACAGATTTTTCCATACAGATGAACTTCAAATTAGGAAAACAAATCTCCCGCCTGATGGCGATTATCGCCTTGGTATTGGTGAGCTTTTCCCGCACAGGAGCCCAGGATGCTGCCAACGGAAAAAGTCTTTTCGAGACGCATTGTACATCTTGTCACGCCATCGACAGCAAACTCATTGGTCCAGCCTTGGCCGGGATTAATGAACGCAGAGATGAAGCGTGGTTGTTGAGTTGGATTAAAAACTCACAAGCCATGGTGAAAGCCGGCGATCCAATCGCGGTGAAGTTGTTCAACGAGAACAACAAAAGCATCATGAACAGCTTTGAGAACCTCTCTGATGGAGAAATCAAAGACATTCTAGCATACATCGCTACCGGTGGAGAAAAAGCACTGGCTGCTGATCCGGGCGCACCCGTTGATCCAACCGTAACCACAACAAGCGGAGCCGCTTCAGAAGGCACTCCAGGTTGGATGATTGCTGCCATCTTGTTGGCTTTGGTCATCATTATCGTACAGATTTTCAATATCCTGAAGCTCGTTTCAGAATATACCAATATCCCATTCTTTAACGCTAACCGCTCTAACGCCCAGATGATGGTCATCTTCTTGGTATTGGGTATGTTCGGTGTGTTCTGGGAATTTGCCAACCACGGCAAGTATATGTTAACCGACAATGCCGCCTCTGAACATGGCGATAGCATTGACTTCATGTTCAACATTACCTTGGGTATTACCTTGTTCGTGTTTGTTGTAACGCAAATCACCCTTTTCGCTTACTCTTACATGTACAGAGGACGTGAAGGCAGAAAAGCAACGTTCTACGCACACAACAACAAATTGGAAGTAATCTGGACCATCATCCCGGCTATCGTTCTAACCGTATTGGTATTGAACGGTTTCAACATGTGGACGAAGATTACCGATAAAGCACCGGAAGACGCTGAAGAAATCGAAGTATTCGCTTACCAGTTTGGCTGGAAGGTGCGCTACGCCGGTGCCGATAAGACTTTAGGTCAGGCTAACTTCAACTTGATTTCAGGTACCAACGCGTTAGGCGTAGGAGTGAAATCAGAATACAATGCTGTATTGGAAGAAGCCAAAGCAACCCTTGCTGCCTTGACAGAAGAAAGAGATTTCTTGGCTTTGAACACGGATCCAACTCCGGAAGAAGCTGAAGAAAAAGCGATGGTAGAGAAGAAATACAAATTGGCTGTTGGTCACCACAGAAGATTGTTAGCGATGGCTACCAACGACCGTGTGTTTGACGGAACAGCTAACGACGACGTATTCCCGAATGAGATTCACCTTCCGGTAGGAAAAGCGGTGAACTTCACCTTCAGAGCACGCGACGTAATTCACTCTGCTTACATGCCTTATTTCCGCGTTCAGATGAACTGCGTACCGGGCATGCCAACCAAATTCTGGTTCAAGCCTACCAAAACTACATCAGAAATGCGTCAGCACTTGGCCTCTATCGGTCGCGAAGACGCAGCTACCTTCGATTACTACCTGTTCTGCGCTAAAATCTGTGGAGCAGCTCACTTCAACATGAAGATGAAAGTAATCGTAGAAACACAGGCTGAATACGATGCCTGGCTGAAAGAGCAAACGGAGAAAAATACGCCGTATTTGAAGACTGAAACTCCTGTTAAAGCAGATAACGCTTCAGAAGCTTCAAACGAAATCGTTTTAAACTAAGCAATCACCCAAAAAGCAACACAGAATAATGTCAAACGTAAGTTCTAGCGCTGTACATCACGAGGCCCACGAGCATCACGAAGAGGGCTTCATCAGGAAATACATCTTCAGCATGGATCACAAGATGATCTCGAAGCAATTCCTGATTACCGGTATCATCATGGGTATGATCGGTATGATCATGTCACTGCTTTTCCGTATGCAGTTGGCCTGGCCAAATGAGAGCTTCGGTTTCCTATCTACCCTATTAGGTAAATGGGCACCGGACGGTAAGTTAGATCCTAACTTCTACCTCGCTTTGGTAACCATCCACGGTACAATCATGGTATTCTATGTTTTGACTGCCGGTTTGAGTGGAACCTTCTCTAACCTTCTTATTCCTTACCAAGTAGGTGCAAGAGACATGGCCTCCCCATTCATGAACATGCTGTCATACTGGTTCTTCTTTATGTCGTCTGTAGTTCTCCTGATTTCTTTATTCGTAGAAACAGGTCCTGCAAGCGGTGGTTGGACCATCTACCCTCCTTTGAGTGCATTGCCTGAGGCCATGCCGGGATCCGGTAGCGGTATGACTTTATGGTTGGTAGCTATCATCCTCTTTATCGCTTCGTCGCTATTGGGTGGTATCAACTACATCTCTACCATCTTGAACATGCGTACAAAAGGTATGTCGATGAATAGAATGCCACTCACAATCTGGGCGTTCTTCTTCACGGCTATCCTCGGCCTTTTGGCTTTCCCAGTTCTTTTGGGTGGTGGTTTATTGTTAATCTTCGACCGTAGTTTCGGTACGTCTTTCTACCTTTCTGATATTTGGGTGAACGGTGTAGGCGCATTGAACAATACCGGTGGTAGTCCAATTTTGTTCCAGCATTTGTTCTGGTTCTTGGGTCACCCGGAAGTATACATCATCTTGATGCCGGCTTTGGGTATCACCTCTGAGGTTATTGCGACCAACGCACGTAAACCAATCTTTGGTTATACCGCGATGGTTATCTCCCTCTTGGGTATCTCCTTCCTCTCCTTCTTGGTATGGGGTCACCACATGTTCGTGACCGGTATGAACCCATTCTTGGGCGAGGTCTTCATGATTTTAACCTTGATTATCGCGGTTCCTTCAGCGGTAAAAACCTTCAACTACTTGGCTACTTTGTGGAAAGGTAATATCCAATTTACGCCGGGTATGTTGTTCGCTATTGGTTTGGTTTCCTTGTTTATCTCCGGTGGTTTAACCGGTATCTTCTTAGGAAACGCTACCCTCGATATCAACTTGCACGATACCTACTTTGTAGTGGCTCACTTCCACTTGGTAATGGGTTCAGCTGCCATCTTCGGTATGTTGGCCGGTATTTACCACTGGTTCCCCAAAATGTACGGACGCATGATGAACAATACCTTAGGGTATATCCACTTCTGGGTAACCTTCGCAGCAGCATACTTGGTATTCTTTCCAATGCACTTTATGGGTATTGCCGGCGTACCTCGTCGTTACTACCAATTCACCCTTTTACCTGAGTTCGGTATCTGGATGGACGTAAACGTATTGATTACCGTTGCGGCCATAGTGGGTGGTTCTGCTCAGTTGTTGTTTATCTGGAACTTCTTCTACTCTATCTTCAAAGGTAAGAAGTCACCTCAGAACCCTTGGAAATCCAATACCTTGGAGTGGACAGCTCCGGTAGAGCGTATTCACGGAAACTGGCCGGGTGAAATCCCAACCGTTTACCGTTGGCCATACGACTACAGCCGTCCGGATAGCGAAGAAGACTTTATTCCGCAAAACGTGCCTGATGAAGGTAACAGCGAGGAAAAAGTAACGCCGAAAACCGCTCCTGTAGCACCTGAACGTAAAGAAGTAGAAGAAGACAACAGCGTTTCCTTCTCTATCTTGAAAAGATTATTCGGCTTCGCCCGATAAGTATAAAGGGATAGATGTTAAGCAACCTTTTCACTGAAGCATTTTTCAAGCGATTTGGTCTCCTTACCATCTATTCCATATTCTTTCTCATCTTGGTAGGCGGACTGGTACGCGTGAGCGGATCAGGGATGGGATGCCCGGACTGGCCTAAGTGCTTCGACCAATGGGTTCCTCCAACCGATGTTGCTGAATTACCTGCTGATTACAGAGAAAGATTTGCTGCTCCCGGGAAACCGGTGGCAGAGTTCAGCGTGTTCCACACCTGGACAGAATACATAAACCGGTTGATTGGTGCTTTAACCGGCTTATTCATTGTAGTGTGTGCCCTGTCTTCCTTGCAGTTTAGAAAAACAGACCCACTGCGCACAGCACTGAGTGTTCTTTCACTTATTTTGGTTGGCTTTCAGGGCTGGATAGGCAAAGTGGTAGTAGATACCAACTTGGCAGAATGGATGGTGACCATCCACATGCTTTTGGCTTTGGTTATTGTCGCTTTAGTGATGTATGTGGTTTACAGAAACCGCACTACGTCAGAGCGCATGAATACCTCGGCTATGCCTGTTTTTAAAAACTTGACCTTGCTCGCTATTCTTTTCAGCCTTTTGCAGATTGGAGTAGGCACGCAGGTAAGAGAGGCCATTGATTCAGTTTTGCTTCGCGGCGCTCCCGGACCATGGGAAGAGTTTGCAGACGGATTGATCAAGGCCCATATTTTTATCTCAGCCTTTGTGTTGGGATTAAGTATACAACTCTATTACCTGAGCAAAAAGCACTTTGGCAATGTGCCGGAAATCATGCGAATTAACGGATGGGCTCTGGTCTTTACTCTAGTGCAACTAGTGAGTGGTGTAGCTAACCGATGGATGGACTTAAACGATGTGGCTCAAGTAGTTCACATCACTGTAGGAACGATCATGTTTGGTGCATGGTTCTACAGCTTTTTAATGATTAACAATGAAATGAATGCTGCACAGCAGCGATAACACATGATTGCAAAGGAAATCATACAGGCAGAACAAGGGTTTTCTCTCAAAGCGAAATTGAGGGACTACGGACAGCTCCTTAAATTCAGGCTGACCTTTACCGTGGTATTTTCTGCCGCCATGGGTTTTTTAATTGCGTCGCCGGCTAACGTTAACCTTAGCCATTTGCTCTGGCTGGTATTGGGTGGATTCCTCACAGTAGGATCGGCCAATGGAATCAACCAAATCATCGAACGCAATTTTGATAAGCTCATGCACCGCACGGCCAACAGGCCGATTGCGCAAAACCGCATGGGTATCTTGGAAGCGGCTGTATTCTGTTTCATCTTAGGTGTAGCCGGTGTTTGGATTATCCGCTTCTACCTCAACCCGATGAGCAGTTACTTGGCTGCTGCCTCCCTCCTCTCTTACGCCTTCCTGTATACTCCGCTCAAAAGAGTATCGCCAGTAGCTGTATTTGTGGGAGCCTTTCCAGGTGCTATTCCACCGATGTTGGGTTATGTTGCCGTAACCGGAATCATTGATGAAGTAGCCTTGGCCTTGTTTACCATTCAATTTTTCTGGCAATTCCCGCATTTCTGGGCTATTGCATGGATACTGGATGAAGACTACCAAAGAGCAGGGTATCGCTTACTTCCTTCTTTTGAAGGCAGAGGCAAGCGCAGTGCCCGCCAAATGGTATGGTACACCTTTGTATTAATTCCATTGGGATTAACTCCGTATTGGTTAGGTGTAAGCGGAGTGGTATCGGCTGTCATCAGTGTTTTAGCCGCTGTAGCATTCTTGTACTATGCCGTGAAATTATTGAGAACTTGTTCTGATAAAGATGCCAAGGTATTGATGTTCGCATCATTCCTTTACCTTCCAACCGTATTATTGGCTTACGTATTAGATAAACTATAATTGAAATGATGGTGGCGAACGAAGTAAGAGAAACAGAAGGCACTTTGATGGATCCTAAGCGATTCAACATGTGGCTGGCCATCGCCGGCTCGGTGATGCTTTTTGCCGGATTAACTTCAGCCTATATCGTAAAAAGGGCTGAAGGCAATTGGAATGCTTTTCCAATTCCGGATCAATTCATCTTTTCTACCATACTGGCTGTGCTAAGCAGTATCAGCATGCAGCTGGCCTTTTGGTCGGCTAAGAAGGATGAAATTAACCGCATGAATGTGGCTTTGCTTAGCACCTTAATATTGGGTATCGCCTTTGGTGTTAGCCAAATTTTAGGCTGGAATGAATTGGTAAAGAGAGACCTGCACGTATTCTTCACAGATGATGTGGCGGTGAGCTTTTTCTATATCATTACAGCTTTGCACTTCCTACACGTTTTCGGTGGATTGATTGCCCTGATTCGGGTGCAATACAAAGCCATCAAGTTGGATGTACACAAAAAGAGTTTACGCGCCATCAGTATGTGCACAACATACTGGCACTTTATGGGCGTACTCTGGATTTATTTGTATTTGTTTTTATTTTTGAATCGCTAATAAACAACGCATGTCAACACACGCAGCATCGCAAGGAACAAATCAGTCCGTTTGGAGAGGAGGCGTATCGCCCTTCAACGTGAGCTACGGCAAGCTGATGATGTGGATCTTCCTCTTATCGGATGCATTCACTTTCTCTTCCCTACTGGTAGCTTACGGCACACAACGATTTAGTTTTTCAGGAAACGTAGATACCCCATGGCCGATGCCGGATATGGTGTTCAACCACTTCCCTTTTATTCACCATGTGCATCTTCCGCTCTTCTTCGTGAGTTTGATGACTTTCATTCTGATCTTCTCATCTGTTACCATGGTATTGGCTGTGGAAGCAGGACATAGAAAATCAAAAAATGAAGTAGCGAAATACATGCTTTGGACAATCTTAGGCGGATTTGCCTTTTTAGGCTGTCAGGCATGGGAATGGTCGCAGTTTATTGGCGACGGTGCCCGTTTGGATTACAATAACTTCTCGCTTACTGCAGAAGGCATGAAATACGCTGAAGGACTGAAAGTATTTTCACACTACGAATGGTCTGAAGATTTGCGCATGAGCGGACCGGCTGTTTTCTCTGCCCTCTTCTTCTTGGTTACCGGTTTCCACGGTTTCCACGTATTCAGCGGGGTGGTATTAAACATCATCATTTACATCAACGTGCTCAAAGGCACCTACGAAAAACGCGGCCACTATGAAATGGTTGAAAAAGTGGGTCTTTACTGGCACTTTGTAGACCTCGTTTGGGTATTCGTGTTTACTTTCTTCTACCTCATCTAACGAAATTATAGCCATGTCACATAACCATAATGTAGATAATGAAACCCTGATGTACGAAAACAATCAGGAGATGTTGTACCACGGCGAAAGCCACGGCACAAAAGAAATTTGGAAGATATTTGGTCTGTTAACCATTATTACGGTTGTCGATATCTTCTTGTATTTTATCATGCCCGCTAACATGTTCCGAAACATAATCTTTATTATTCTCGGAATTGTTAAATCATACCTCATTGTCGGATACTTCATGCACATGAAGCATGAGCGTCTGAACCTTGCGCTCTCCATAATTGTTCCTGTATTGTTTGTCATTGGCCTCATCATGGGCTTATTGTACGAAGGGGATTTTTGGAGCTCGTTTAACTAATGAAGAAATACGCTTTTCTCCTGGTTTTTGTCTTGTTGCTTATCCCGATTTTGTGGATCGCACTGCTCAAACAAGGTCAAATTGTTTCCCAACAATTACCGGTCTACGGAGAACGCAACTATTCAAGTGAAATCGGAGATACGGTATTCCATACCATCTCCGATTTTTCTTTTGTAAACCAGGATAGTGCGATCATCAACCAAGACTCCCTGAAAGGAAAAATCTTCGTAGCCAATTTCTTTTTCACTACCTGTCCTGATATCTGCCCATCCATGATGAAGAATGTGCAGTTCGTTTACAACAAGTACAATGAGGCACCGGATATCCGCTTCATTAGCCATACCGTTGATCCAAAACAAGACAGCGTACCCGCTTTAAAGAAATACGCCGACAACCTGGGTGCTCAATCCAATCGCTGGTATTTGGTAACGGGAAGCAAAGCAGCACTGTATTTCGCCGCAGAACACGATTACCTTCTTGCCGCTGTAGAGACTAGGCTAGAAGATGCCTTTATTCACAGCGAAAAACTGGTTCTTATCGACCACAAAGGCCGTATCCGTGGCTTTTACAACGGATTAGAATTTAGGGAAATGCGCAAATTGGTAGACGATATCAAGGCGCTAGTAGTAGAATTACAACATGACAAAGTCAATTCAGGAGAACAAGTACACTAAGCTCATCATCGCTTTATCGGTGATTATTCCTATTGCCGTTGCTGCTTTATTCAAAATTCGTATTCCGGGTGTTGACCTGAGCTTTTTACCTCCTATCTACGCCTCTACCAACGGACTTACCGCCATTCTTTTGGTGGCTGCTGTCATGGCTATAAAAAAGGGTAATCGAGCTTTGCATGAAAAACTAATGAAAAGTGCCATGGTGCTTTCCGCTCTTTTCTTAGTAATGTATGTAGCCTATCACATGACTTCCGACCCTACCCCTTACGGTGGCGATGGATTTATGTCGGGTTTCTACTATACCATACTCATCAGTCATATTGTTTTGTCGGTAGCCGTAATTCCATTGGTGCTCTTCACCTACGTGAGGGCCCTCAATCAACGCTTCGATAAGCACCGCAAACTGGCTAAGATTACATTCCCCGTTTGGTTGTATGTGGCCGTAACGGGTGTAATGGTTTATGTTATGATTTCGCCTTATTACTAAGAATCGTACCTTTGTATACCATGAAAAGATACCTCGCCCTCTTTTTACTAAGCATACTGAGCTTTTCCTATACCTTGGCACAATGTCCGGCGTGTAAAACGGCTTTAGAATCGAACCGTGAAGACGGAACATCTAATATTGGTAATGGCATCAACGACGGTATTCTTTACCTTTTGGCTATGCCTTACTTGCTCTTTGTGGTTGTGGGCTTTGTGCTCTATAGAAACTACAAGAAAAGGAAAGCCGGAAAGTTGGAATACTAGACCATGTGTACTAAAAAAGCCAGCTCTTCCTTCGATGCCTTCAGGCAAATGAAATGCCCGCGTTGCCGGCGTGGTAAAATGTTTACGCATCCCTTTTACCACCCCAGCAAATTCCAAGAGATGCATGCGCATTGTCCGGTTTGCGGCATCAACTTCGAGCCTGAAACAGGATTCTACTGGGGAGCTATGTACATCTCTTACGCCATCACCGTGGCTATTTCTGTTGCCGTAGGCGTGGCCATCCGGGTAATCTTCGGACCGGGTTTGAATATCAATGTATACATCCTGAGCATCATCGCTATGATTCTGCTGTCGGTGCCTTTTAGCTTCAGGCTCTCGCGCGCCATCATGCTGAGTTTCATCTCTCCTTACAAATACGACCCGGATTTTGAATGGGACGGAAAAGTACAGGACGACGATGAGGTTATTGGATAAGTTCGCAAAGCTTTTAACTTTACAGCAAAGCTGCAAGTATGAGCACCTCCTCTTTCCCTAGCGATATTGAAATCGCACAAAAGGCCCAAATGAGGCCCATCCAAGAAATTGCCTCCCGTTTAGGCATTCCTTCCGACGATTTGGAATTATACGGAAAGTACAAAGCCAAATTGTCCTTAACCTTGATTCAGGAAAGCAAAATCGCCCAATCCAATTTAGTGCTGGTTACCGCCATCACGCCAACGCCGGCCGGTGAAGGGAAAACCACCACCAGCATTGGTCTGAATGAAGGCTTGAATAAAATTGGTAAGAAGGCCATGGCGGTATTGCGAGAGCCTTCCCTCGGACCGGTTTTCGGTATCAAAGGAGGAGCAGCCGGCGGAGGCTATACCCAGGTGGTTCCCATGGAGGACATCAACTTGCATTTTACAGGCGATTTCTCGGCCGTAGAAAAAGCCAATAACCTGTTGGCTGCCCTGATAGACAACAACATTCAAAATAAGAAAAACGGGCTCGGAATTGATCCACGCACCATTGCTTGGAAAAGGGTGATGGACATGAACGATAGAGCCCTTCGCCATATCGTGATTGGAATTGGTGGCACAGCCAACGGCGTCCCGCGTGAAGATGGCTTTAACATTACTGCTGCTTCAGAGGTGATGGCTATTCTCTGTATGGCCAACGACTTTGCCGACCTTAAACGTCGCCTAAGTAATATCTATGTCGGCAATACCTTTGAAGGCAAGGCCATCTATGCCCGCGACCTGAAAGCAGAAAATGCCATGGCCATTTTGCTTCGCGATGCCATCAAGCCAAACTTGGTGCAGACCTTAGAAAACAATCCGGTGATTATCCACGGCGGACCCTTTGCTAACATCGCCCAAGGCACCAATACCATTTTGGCCACCAAGATGGGAATGAGCTTAGCCGATTACGTGGTAACCGAAGCCGGTTTCGGTGCCGACTTGGGAGCTGAGAAATTTATCGATATCAAGTGTGCCTCTAGCGGACTTCGTCCGAAGGCCATAGTGCTGGTTGCCACCATTCGCGCATTGCGCCACCACGGCGGTGCCAAGGCGGAAGAATACAATACGCCTTCAGTGGAACGTGTGAAGAACGGAATGGCCAACTTGGAGAAGCATATTGAAAACTGCATCCAATACGGATACCATCCGGTGGTCGCCATCAATGCCTTCCCTTCTGATACCGATGAAGAGGTAAACCTGGTGAAAGACGCCTGCGCCAAATTGGATTGCAAAGCCGTGGTATGCAAAGGTTTCGCTCAGGGTGGAAACGGTGCAACAGACTTAGCTGAAGCAGTAGTGAGCGAAGTAGCATCAGGCAGAGGCCAGTACAAACAAATCTACCAGTGGGATCAAAGCATCCAAGAGAAGATTGAAACCATCGCTAAGCGCATCTACGGCGCCCGCAGCGTAAAATACAGCGGCGAGGCTTTGAGTGCGATGAAGAAGATAGAGAAACTAGGACTCGATAAACTACCTGTTTGTATGGCGAAGACTCAGAAATCCTTCTCTGACAATGAAAAGCTAACAGGTCGTCCGCAAGACTTTGACATCACCGTGCGCGACTTTGAGTTTGCCGCGGGCGCAGGCTTTATCATCCCAATCCTGGGACAGATGATGCGCATGCCGGGTTTACCGGCCATTCCGGCTTCGGAAGGCATGAGCATTGACGAGAATGGGGTGATATCTGGACTTTCCTGATATTGCATCGCAATCAACTTACGCGTATTTTCGGAGGGTGAAAAAACCAATACTCATCCTCTATCTGCTTGTTTGTGGTTTTCTTCAATCAGCCAAAGGACAAGCTCAAATTGATTTAGACGTCAATGATGTAAGAGCGCGATTCAGCTCAATGGGAAGTTTATTCTGGGACTTGAACAGCATGTCGCGGTATGAAATTCCCAAATTGACCAATCAATCGGGCATCCGTAAATCGCCCATTTTCATGGCAACATTATGGTTTCATGCTATTGATAGTTTGGGTGATACACTTATTTCTGTTGACATGTACCATCAGGGGGGCTCTGATTTTGGACAAGGAGCGCTTCCTCCAGGGTCTTCAATTGGATTCTCACCTCAAGTGAGTAATGTGATATACAAGGTTAGCCGAGACGATATAAATCAGGGAAAAGCAAATCCTGCTAACCTTACCAACAGTATTAAAAATTGGCCGGCATTCTACGTTGAAAACGGAGACACATTGCCATTGGCTCCTTTTATTGATGTGAATCAGGATGGAAAGTACACTCCTGAATTGGGTGATTACCCGCATATTCTTGGAGATCAGTCTGTGTTCTTTGTATACCATGATATGGTAAACCATGCTGTATCGGGCTCCAAACCACTGGGGTTGCAAATTCAGACTGAGGGATATGCCTTTGCCGCGAATGATAAAATGAATGACTACATCTTTGTGCGGCACAAGATTATTAGTCAGAATCAGAACTTGAGTCAGTTTAGAGTTGGAGTACTTTCTGATTATGATTTAGGAAATTACGCTGATGATTATGTAGGAACGGACACCAGCAGGAACATGACTTATGTAATGAATGGTGATGAAGAGGATGATGGCATCCAAGGCTATGGTCTGAATCCACCGGCATTTGCAACCGTGTTTTTAAATCAGCCATTGTGTGGTTCGTGTATGAGCCAGAATACCGTTTCAGGAGAGTTCAGATTCCCACAATCTGCCAGCGATTATATAAATCAATTGTACAGTTTAACGGCCACAGGAGATAGCATGAAAGTTACAACTCCATCGTCAGCCGGATTAACAAACTCACGGTATCACTTCACCGGCAATCCGGTGAGCTCATCCGGCTGGACCATGGAAACCGATAACCGCTTTTCTCCATCTGATTACCGAATGCTTGGCATCACAGGTCAAGATTCGCTGCTCAAAGGAGATACCTTCGACTTATGGTTACTTTTTGCCTATGCCCGAGGTAATGCGGATGGTCCAAAAGGGAGCCTTGCCAAACTCCAAACAGATGTAAACGATATTTTCACGCGCTATTTTTCGAAGCCTCAGATCCCCGCCAACTGTTTCGCTGCCAAGATTGGAATTGTAAGCCCTGGGGTAGGCGTGCACCACAACATAAATACGCCTCGAAGTGTAGTTTACCCTAACCCGACCAAACAGACCTTGCAGATTCAACTGTCAGAACCATTGGAAACAGCGGAGTACGAACTCAGAGATCAGCGCGGCGCTTTGGTAATGAAGGGTAATATTAAACTGAAGAACCAACTTGATGTCTCGCAATTGGCTTCTGGAATTTATACTTTGAACATTTATTCAGATAAGCTAACACAGAAGGAAACGCACCGAGTAGTGCTTATGCCATAAAAAAAGGGGATGAATTTCATCCCCTTCTCTGTATATGACCGATAAGCTTATTCAGCTTCGATTTTCTGCTCTACTTTGCCCGTCATGGCCATTTCTTTGATTTGCTTTTCAATCTCCTCTGCCAATTCCGGGTTGTCTTTCATCAACTGCTTCACGCTGTCTCTTCCCTGACCCAATTTGGTGTCATTATACGAGAACCAAGAACCGCTTTTCTTAATGATACCGAAGTCGACTCCGAGGTCGACAATCTCACCGTTTTTGGAAACACCTTCACCGTACATGATATCAAATTCCACTACGCGGAAAGGAGGCGCTACTTTGTTTTTCACCACCTTTACCTTGGTGCGGTTACCCACGATGTCTAATCCGTCTTTCAATTGTCCAATACGGCGGATATCCAAACGTACTGAAGCGTAGAATTTCAAGGCATTACCACCGGTCGTGGTTTCAGGGTTACCGAACATCACTCCAATTTTCTCTCGAAGCTGGTTAATGAAGATACATACGCAGCGGGTTTTGTTAATAGTACCGGTGAGCTTGCGCAGGGCTTGCGACATCAATCGGGCTTGGAGTCCCATTTTAGAATCGCCCATCTCCCCTTCAATCTCCGCTCTTGGCACCAAGGCCGCTACGGAGTCAATTACAATCACATCAATGGCGCCTGAACGAATCAAGTTCTCGGCAATTTCCAAAGCCTGCTCACCGTCGTCCGGTTGAGCGATTAGGAGGTTTTCCGTATCGATACCCAGTTTCTCTGCGTAGTAGCGATCAAACGCATGCTCTGCATCGATAAATGCTGCCATGCCTCCTTTGCGTTGTGCCTCAGCAATGGTGTGAAGAGCCAAGGTGGTTTTACCGGATGATTCCGGACCGTAAATCTCAATGATTCGTCCCAAAGGGAAACCACCAATGCCTAAGGCAATGTCGAGTCCGATAGAACCGGTTGAAACATGCTCTATACCTTCTACTCTGTCTTCATTCGACATGCGCATTACCACACCTTTACCGAATGATTTCTCTAGTTTATCTATGGTTAGCTGAAGCGCCTTCAACTTTTCTTTGTTATCGCTCATAATGCTTTTTAATTTTTATCAAAAGTAGGACAGGCACCACGACAAAATGTGTCATGCTAACTTAAAATTGTCAACGAGTTGTCAAGATTTTCAAAACTCACCCCTAAACCGCCAATTTCAAGCAGGATTGTTGGGCGTGGAATTGTTTAATTGAAAGGAGAACATCAGTCTGAGACTTATCCCATAGAGGGCCAATTCCGTTGGAGAGGCAATTCCCATAGAGAGGCAATTTCCTTGGAGAGGCAATTTCCTTGGAGAGGCAATTCCAATAGAGAGGCAATTCCCATAGAGAGGCAATTCCCATAGAGAGGCAATTCCCATAGAGAGGCAATTTCCTTAGAGGGGCGCAAAATGTTGCGCCCCTCTAAGGATGTACATTTAATTCTACAGTGAACAATGAACAATACACAAAATCAGTCACTCAGTTCTAAAGTCAAACTATTCCACAAAAAAAGCCCTTCATCGAAGGGCTTTTCTAAATCTATCAAGCTACCATGGTCTATTGCCCATGGTCCATGGACTAGTTATGTGTAGTCAAATACGAAGCGATACCTTCAGCCGTATCCACCAAACCGTCTTTGCCTTTTTCCCAGTCAGCCGGGCATACTTCGCCTTTTTCTTCGAAGTACTGGAGTGCATCAATCATACGCAATGCTTCGTCGATGCTACGTCCCAAAGGAAGGTCGTTTACAATCTGGTGACGAACGATCCCTTCTTTGTCGATTAAGAACAAACCGCGGTAAGCTACTGCGTCGTTTCCGTTATCGCCAACAAAGATCATTTGTCCAGCTTCGTTGTAATCGTAATAACCAGCCAATACTCCGTAGTTCGATGTGATGGTTTTGTTCACGTCGGCTACCAATGGGTATTGAACGCCTTCGATTCCACCGTCGTTTTGAGGGGTATTCAACCAAGCCCAATGAGAGAATTTTGAATCGATAGAGCAACCTACTACAGCTACGTTACGGTCTTCAAAATCTTTCATGCGCTTTTGGAAAGCCAAGATTTCCGTTGGGCAAACGAACGTGAAATCCAAAGGATAAAAGAAAAACAAAACGTGTTTCTTTCCTTCGTACTGAGCCAAAGAGAAATTCTCAACAAACTCACCACCATCCACTACCGCGTCGGCTTCAAAATAAGGGGCTTTTTTTCCTACTAATACTGTCATAATTCTTCGTGTATTCGATGTTGTTAAACTTGGAATTCGTAAATCTGGCGCAAAAATAGGAATTAAAGAGCGAATTGAACAGTATACACCCGACATCCTTTTGTGAATTAATTCTTAGCCAAAAGTTTAGCATCCCTTATACCTTTGTGCACTCAACATGGCCCCGAAGTACGTTGTCCAAGCATTTCTCATCCTTGTTTTGAGCTTTCTCCTCTTGCTCGGACTGCAGTGGCTCTACCCGCAGAGTGCCTTCATGCAAGAGCACTTCAAAAACAGCCGCTTCATTACCTATTACTTTGAAGAAGATGCTACGGCAGACACCCTGAACTTGATCGACAGCAGCTTGCTTGCCCAACTGGATACCTTGGATTCCGATAGTTTGGTGGTTCAAGAAGACAGTACCGGCTTGCCTGAGCTGAAAGCCATTGACGACCAAGAGATTGAAACCGACACCTTTGTGGTGCCGGCCTATGCCAACCTCGAAAATCTGGAGAAATTCTTCGCATCCCTGGCTGACAGCAGCAAACGCCGGGTAGGGTATTGGGGCGATTCTATGATAGAAGGCGATCTCATCTCCATGACTTTGCGGCGAAAGTTACAGCGGGAATTTGGCGGACAAGGTGTGGGCTTTGTGCCGGTGATTAGCTATACGGCCGGGTTTAGGCGAACGGTGAACCACAGTTTCGGTGGCGGATGGCGCTATTATTCCCTTGTAAAAACGCCGAAAAAGAAAGATGCACCTTATGGCATCAGTGGCGAGTATGCTGTGGCTACCACAGACAGCAATGGCACAAAGGCTTGGGTAGAATGGAAGGCTCCGAAGAAAACAGAAAAATGGTCGCGTGTACGCTTCTTCTACGGCAAAGGCGATGGTAAGACTAAGCTGAGCATAAAACATAACTACCGCACGGATAGCAGCATCCTGCTTAAAGACACCTTGGCCTTCAATCAGCTAAGCTGGAACGATACCGGCATCACTCGTTTTAAAATTAATCTACTGAAATCGGGTCAAACGCCCCTTTTCGGTGTGAGCTTGGAATCGGGCGACGGTATCTGGGTTGATAACTTCAACCTCCGAGGAAATTCAGGCATGCCCATGAATAAGATTCCCTATGAGGTGATGCGCGGATTCGATAAAAGCCTAGGCTACGACTTGATTATTCTGCAGTTTGGCAGCAATGTGGTGAGCGAAAAGACCACGAAATACCACTGGTACGAATCGGCTATGCTGCGGGTGGTAAGGCACTACCAGCAGTGCTTTCCTAAATCGTCTATTCTCATCCTCGGACTAGGCGATAAAAGCTATAAAAATGCCGACGGTGAAATGGTGACCAACCCTTCGGTAAAGCGGGTTTTAAAGACCCAGTATAAGATTGCCATGAAAACCGGCGTTGCCTTCTACAATATCTTCGCTGCCATGGGTGGCGAAGGGTCTATGGTAGAATGGGCAGAGGCAGAAAAACCCTTAGCCAACAAAGACTATACACACTATAATTTCCGCGGTGCCGAGAAAGTCGGATCGCTACTGTACACCTTTTTAATGGAGAATTACCTTGATTACAAGAAGACACATACTGCTGCTCACTAGTCTACTTTGCCTCTGTGGTGGAGTGCAGGCACAATCCGACAGTGCCTTAGCAGAGCAGTACCGTTTTCTGCTCACCGACTCCAACCAAATTCGCAACGTACATGCTTTGGAAAGCTTCTTCGCTAAGCTGGATCAATTGCAACGTGGGGAACGCAAACAAGTGCGTGTGGTGCATATTGGCGATAGTCACCTACAAGCCGATTTCTTTTCAGGACAGGTACGTCTGCTCCTACAAGATCAATTTGGGAATGCCGGACGAGGTTTCATCTTCCCATACCGGGCAGCGGGCACAAATGGCCCATCCGATTACCGCAGCGGTTCCTATGGCGATTGGGAGAATAAACGGGTAGTCTTTACCAACAAACCTTTACCCATCGGTTTGAGTGGAATTACCCTTTCTTCTAGCGATACCAACTCCTTGGTTTATATACGTTTACGCGACGAAGAGCGGGAACGCTATGCCTTTGATAAAGTGACGGTATTCCGTCAGCCGGGACCGGGTTATTTTGACCTAGCGATGGGAACCCAATTGCCGGAAGGCGTGAAAAGCAATGCGGTACCAAACGGCTATAAATGGCACATGGTGCGCAGCGGCGAATCGCTCGGACTCATCGCTAGAAAATACGGCACCAGCATAGGCCAAATTAAGCAGCTGAACGGGATGCGGGGCGATATGATTCGTGCCGGACAGAAGCTCAAGGTAGGTGTGATATACCAAAAGCAAGTAGAATCGGCCGACACCGTCTTTGAAGACCTTTATTGCCTGCCTGCATTGGACGGACAAGTAGCCGCTACCTGTCTTTTGAGCGATACCACCAGCACACTGTACCTGCGTCATACCAACGCAAATGCTACACAGCAAAGCGGCTTGATTTACGGGATGAGTGTAGAGCGCAGCAACAGCAGTGGTGTTTTATACCATACCCTTGGCGTAAATGGAGCTCAGGCAACGCATTACAACGAAGCCGCCTTCTTTACCGAGCAAGTACAACATTTGGAGCCAGACCTTATTATCCTTTCGCTAGGAACCAATGAATCCTTCGCTACCGAGTTAGATGAGTACGAATTTTACACGACCTTAGACACGCTGGTAAGTCGCTTGAGTAGAAGCAATCCCAATGCGGTTTTCTTGATTTGCTCTCAGCCGGATACCTACAAAAGACGTCGCTATAAAAACAGCCGAAACCTGATGATTCGGGAGACTTTGGAATCGTTTAGCATGGACCGCTATACCGGCTTTTGGGATTTGAACAGCGTGATGGGTGGCTACGGATCCATGAACGAGTGGTTCCGCGCCGGACTCACCGCGCGAGATAAGGTCCATTTCAGTGTGGGCGGCTATCGCTTGCAAGGACAACTATTGTTTAACGCTTTAATGAAGGCATACCAAGCCAGAACCGATGCTGAACTGGGAAAGAATTAGCGAACTCTTCCTTTACGACCCGAAGGCTCCTCTCCTGTTCAACAGCGGCGCCTTCTTTCTGATGTTTATGCTCTTCTTCGGCCTCTATATTGTGCTGCAGAAGGCCGATAAACTGCGCATCGCTTATACTGTCCTGTTTTCCTTGTTCTTTTACTATAAGTCGTCTGGCTTCTATTTCTGGGTGCTGATTCTATCTACCTTCATCGACTATTACATCGGTAATGCCTTGTACAAGATGGAGGACGGCCCCAAACGCAAGGCTGTTCTTGTGCTTAGCCTCGTTTCCAACCTCGGACTCCTCGCCTACTTCAAGTATGTGAATTTTGGCATTGAGACCTACAACGATTTAAGCGGAAGTCAGATTCCTCTGACGGATATCTTCTTACCGGTGGGTATCTCGTTTTATACGTTTCAAACCCTGAGCTATTCTATCGATATCTACCGCAGGAACCTGGAGCCGGCGAAAAACATCCTCGACTTCGGATTTTTTGTGAGCTTCTTTCCGCAGCTGGTGGCCGGCCCTATTGTGCGCGCTGCCGATTTCATACCGCAGATCTACCAAAAGCTGAGCTTGACCAAAAGCGATATGAGCCGAGCCTTTTTGCTTATTGCCGGAGGTTTGGTGAAAAAGGCCGTTATCTCGGATTACCTCTCGGTAAACTTTGTAGACCGGGTATTTGAGAACCCTTTGCTTTATACCGGATTTGAGAACCTAGTGGCCGTATATGCCTATGCTTTTCAGATTTACTGCGACTTCAGCGGGTATTCGGATATGGCCATTGGTCTGTCGCTCTTGATGGGCTTTAAGTTGCCGGATAACTTCCGGAGTCCCTACCAAAGCACGAGCATAACGGAGTTCTGGCGCAGGTGGCATATTTCCCTTTCCACTTGGCTTCGCGATTATTTGTATATCTCACTTGGCGGCAACCGCAAAGGACAAATCCGGACCTATGTAAACCTCTTGCTCACCATGTTGATTGGAGGCTTATGGCATGGTGCCAGCTGGAAATTTGTGGTATGGGGCGCCCTACACGGCAGTTTGCTAGCGGTAGAGAAATTACTATGGTCTTTGATTCCATCGCTAAAAGGAAATAAGTTAGCGCGCATTTTTGGTTTCTTCTTCACCTTCCATTTTGTGTGTTTCGCTTGGATTTACTTTAGGGCTTCCAGCTTTGACCAGGCTGTTTTGGTGATTAAACAGATAGGCGCTTTGCAAGTGAATTGGGAACAGATTTGGACCATAGTTCAAGCCTATCAAAGTCTTTTTGGCATCTTGGTTTTGGCCTTGGTGCTGCATTTTATTCCGGAGCGATGGGAATCGCTTTGGCATCGTTTTTTTGAGCAATGGCCTCTGTTTTTTAAAGCCGTGTATATGGCCCTTTGTATTTGGGTCGTTTTGCAAGTGAGCAGAGCCGATGTGCAAGCATTTATTTACTTTCAGTTTTAAGGGAGATAAGAATTGAGTATATTTCATTTTGTGGGGAAAAGACTAATCCTGAGCAGTGCCTTGCTACTGGCAGGGCTTTCAATGGCTCAAGCCCAATACCTCGATTTCCGCAAATACGCCTGGGAAATTTTTGACACCGCCACATCAGAGATTCCGCATAACCATGTATCGGAGCTTTTGGTGGATGGGAGCAACAGTATCTGGGTGAGCACAGCAGGTTCGCATGCCTTTCAGATTCTGGAAGGCGGACGTTGGGAACATGTGCCTGCCAACAGGTGGATGACCAAGAGCTGGCTGAATTCCTGGGAAGAAATCAACCGAGGTCGTTTTTGGATAGCCGGTGAGTTTGGCTATGTACTGAACTATACCTCTGCCTACCAAAAATGGGATACCCTCAGCGTACCGGGCAAGCAGACACGCATTGTGCGAGGCAATGACAAAGGCGGTATACTGCTTGGCTGCAACGGACCAAACAATTCACCGAACCTGTATCAAATCATCAACGGGAGAGCCATTTCCATGACAGACCGTTTTGAGGAAGTGATGTCGATTTTTATTGAAGACAACGGCAATGCTTTGGTGGCTTTTAAAAAAGGACTTTACCGATACCGCATGCGCAGCGACGGAACCTACCGCGATGACCCCAAAAAACTTAGCGACCTAGCCTTTTACGAAGTAGCGGTAGACGGCAACGGGAAAATTTGGGCCACCTGCTATACCGATGGCTACCTTCACGCTTACGATAACGGGGGTTGGTATACGTACAAGGGCGGTCCGCGTGAGCTTTATGTCAATTACCAAGGCAGAGAGACGTACGTATCGTATAACCTGATGATCTTGCCTGATAACCGCGTGTTGATCAGTACCCAGTACAAGCCCGGAATTGCTGTATTTGATGGCGAAGTATGGAAGGAATACATTCCGCCTTTGAAAAACCAACGCGATGTCATAAAGCGCTTGGCCTTAGGACCGGATGGTAGCATCTGGTGCGGCACCTCAGAAAACGGACTGGCTGTATTTAGGCCTGCATCGCTTATCAAACCTAGGCCGGAACGCAAACGCTACAAAGACACCCTGACGAAATCGCAAGACAGCTTGCCCCCTATGGTTTTGGAGCCCCCAGTTGAAGGATCCAGTATTCCGTATATCCCGGATCCAACGCGTAAAGTAAGGACCAACCAACACATTGCCATTTTTGAAGACAGCATCTTTTTGCGCATCTGGGACAGTCAGGTAGTGGATGGCGATACCATCAGTTTGTATTTAAACGGGAAGCCCATTCACTTTTACAAAGAGCTCACTGCCGTGCAAGACACGTTCTGGCTTCAACTGAAGGAAGGCAACAATGAAATTCTCCTCTATGCCCACAACCTTGGGCGTATTCCACCCAATACGGTAACGATGGTGATCCTGTACGGTAAGAAATACCTGAACGTCAACTTAAACTCCGACTTAGAAACCTGCGAACGCATCCTCATCCGCAGAAGAAGACGCGACGGGAATGGGTATTAGGGTGTTGGATTGATGGATGTAATTTGTTTGCTCGATGTGCGTGTTTCAATAGGTTGACCTTTTCGTTTACTACAAACAAAGCAACCGACGTGAAGGCGATGTGGTAGACATATACGCCGATAACCGCAAAGCCAAGAAGCTACTCGGTTGGGAGCCACAGTATAGCTTAGGGCATATTATTCAGAGCGCTTGGCAATTTTGGAATAAAGCCATTCGAGAAAAAGCGGCTTAGCGATTTGGACAGCCTATAACTGAAATCAGCGCTAGTAGCTCAAGGCAATTTTTTATCACTAAACATCTCTATGGTATAATCCAATAAACGGCTGTCCCCTATTACTCCGTGGCCCAGAAAATGGCTGTTATAATCTTGGCTTGTTTAATCTCCGCTTAAATCATCGTAGCATAGGCGTTGGCCGCAAGGAAGAATAGGATTTTTTGGTTAACCATCAAGCTGCCATGTACAGCAAGAGTGAAAGTAGTATAAGTTGGCCTAGAACAAAGCCGCTGAGGGTATATTTCAACTCATTCAACTCCGCCGACTGTCCTTTCAGCATGGTAAAAACCCTGTACAAGGCCATGGCATAGAAGCTAAGGCTTAAGATGAACAAAATCTGAACTGGCAAGACATTGGAATTATACTTTAACCCAAATAAGAAATTGAGCAATACTGGTGCAATAGCATACAGCGTATACCGCAGAAAACGGGATTTTAGTGTTCGCTCAAAATAGAGCAAGTCTTCATCACTCAGCTTGGCTTTGCTTCGGTTGTGCAAAATCAGCGATACAAAAAGTAAAAGAAATCCGCTAATGGCTGTTTGGAACATGATGTCCTTCATTTAATTATTACACAAAACGTTTCCGGCAAACCAGGAAATAAATACCCACTAATGATATCTCCTGCCGGATTTCCATTCATTTTGTATTGGAATTGCAAAGACCCTTCCATTTCCAGTTTAACCCAAACCGTCTCCTCTTCCTTGGGTTGAATGCTTTTTAGCGATGCCTCGCCACATCCGCTGATTTGAATCTCCGTAATCGGTAGATCCGTATTGTTCTTGAAATTCACGCGCACATAATCTTGTAACGCTAATACAACCCAAAAGTATAGTACGGTTATAGGAATATTAATGAGCATAAACCCAGCTCTGGCGAGTAATTTCTTGCGTTCGCCAGGCTGTTTAAGAGCTACTATTATCACCATCAGCAGAATGAGTGTGTTCAATACAGCAGCTACAGCAATGTAGTTAAGTCCGTATTCTTCAACTTTAGAATGGAGTGAAAAAACATACCATCCCAACAAGAATGTGCCGAGCAGAAAGGATATCAGTGCACAGAATCGGGCGAGTTGGCTAAGTTTAATAGGGTTCATTTCTGGTACTTATCTATTGTACTCCAATTCCAATGTTGTTTAAAAAGCGACTCTAGTTGAGCTAAGGACAATTCATCCCCTTGTTGAGTATAAACCTGAACTCCTTGGGTTGTGAAATATACTTTCCCGCCGGCTATTCCATCGCTGCCATTGCATAGCCATACATATTTTGATTCGCCTAAATAATCGACTGACTGAACGCTTAGCTTCACTTTTCCTAATTCTGAAATTTCTTGGGCCACTATGTTTACAGTGCTGTTATCCGGAAGAAGGGTGTATTCGGCCTCGACCGTATTGCATCCATGAAAATAATAATTGAGTTTTAAAAAGCGATTGGGTTGACCCTCTATTTCATAAGGGGTCTGAACTTGCATGTTCAATACTTCATTTTCTAATGTTAGCTTCTCGAGAATAAAATCGTGAAACATCATCAATACAAATTGAAGTTCATTTCTGGCTTTAATCATTTTCTTTCAATTCTTACAAACCCTCTTTCCAATCTGCATTCTAAACTTCTCTGAGCGAATCACAAAACAGGAATTGTGTTTCAACTTGATTCGTTCTGATTCAGTAAGTGATGGATAAACCCGGGCGGTAGAGCAAACCAAGGTATCTTCCTTCAGCTGATAACTTCCCCAATGTGTTTTTGTTTCATTTTGACTGCTTGTTCTAAAGTAATAAGCACCATCTGGATACAACACGAGTTTATCGCAAATCGACATATCACAGCCTTCAAAGTCGGTGATTGCTATACCGTGTTGAATTCGGGTAAAATAGCCTACACATAACAAGGGTGGCAATAAGATTAGGAGAAAGTATCGCCTCTTATTCGCTAAGTATATTGAAACTCCAAATGTGACAACTAAGGTAAGTAGCGCCAAATTTGGCCATAGACCAAATAGAAAATCAATATCAACATAACCCGGATATACACCCAGCTGATCCCACCAAATCAAATAAATAAAGGCGATACAACCGGCTAATAAGCTAAGGATAGCAAAGACTCTAATCCTTTTTTCAATTTCCATTAAAACTGAACGATTCTTTTCTCTAAATTCTTATTGGTATCGCAGGCGCCAGTCCCCAAAAGCAATGGCAGACAACTTGTTCTAGTGGTATGCAGAACTTAAAAGACCCTCCGGAATACATTCCCTTCAAACTGATATACTCCTCCTTCGGCAAGGCCGAATAATAGGTTATCGTCTTTAACCCGGTAGATACAATAGACCATCTGGTTTGTCAGCTTTGGATCCACCGTATAATTCACCATGCTGTCGCCGTTAAATTGCCACACACCGTTGTCGCGGTCGCCAAACCACATATTCCCGTTAGCGTCTTCTGCAATGGCAAAAACATGTTCCATGGTTCCCTTCATCGACTTAGCGCCGGTTCTCGGACTCATCACTTGAATCAGATTCTGCTTTTCAGAAAAATTATAGACTGAATCTCCATCCTTCACCAGTACGCCAATTCCATTGTTCCCCATCCAAAGTCGGCCTTTGGAGTCTTCCAAAATACTTCGAACATGCAGGAATCCGCTGCGCTCATCGTTATCTAGCGTTTGGTCGTTGTAAAAAGTGAAGTCTTTACCATCGTATCCGAATACCCCGCCGTACGTAGCTATCCAGATTTGGTTATTCTTTCCTTTAGCGATGTCGGTAACTTGGTAGCCAGCATGTTCCTTCTTGTTCCAGGTTAAGGGAAACGGCAAATAATCCATCTGGCCATCGTGGTAACGGTAAACACCCGGACTATTCCCGGCATTGAACCATAGGTCGTTTTCTGACTTACCCCAATTTCCACCCGGTGTAACCAACTGATGGCGCATAACGCCATCCATGTAATAATCCACGCCGTTCGATGTTCCAAACCAAATCCGTCCGGACTCGTCTTCTTGAATAGAGCGAACTTGATTGTCCGCCAAACCATCTTCCGTGGTGAAATACCGGTATTCCTTGCCGTTGAACATAGCGGCACCTTCCGCGTGACTCCCAAACCAGTAATTGCCTTTGCTATCTTGGAAAATGGCGCGAATGCTTGAGCTGAACTTCAAGGTATCGGATACCGCAGAATTTGATTCTCCTCCGGCTTTTCTGGGGGTACACGACTGCACCCATGTGAAGAAAAGTATAAGCATACTGAATTGAAAAAGCTTAGTCATACGCTTTATTGAATAGCTCCCCGTTCAGCCTTATTTGCCCAAGTACTGCTTCTTTTTCCAGAGTGAGCCGTTTTTCGTTCTCAAAACCTCCAGTTTGCCTTCCTGTGTAAGCTTAGTCAATTCGGCCTCGCATTTATCCCGAGCTTGTCCTGATAATTCTGCAAACTCTCTAGCCGTTAAGGAAGTAAACGTATTGAAAAGCGATTCCCAATCCTTTGCATAGCTTTGTTTTATGGCTTGAGGATAGGCTTTCTTTATAGCCGCTTCAAAGGTGGCGTAAGGCCTAGCTCCGTAAACTAAGTCCTTTTGTCCTAGGCTATCGCTAAAGAAGATACTAGGAAATCCGCGAACACCTGAGGTTCTCGACAGGTTCAAATCGGCTTCAAACAGAACCTTTGCTTGGCCTTCGTAGTCGTTTTTCAATTGAGTTGAATCCAATCCCGCCTGCCCGGCTGCTTCAGCTAGGTGCTCCCATTTGGTGATGTTCTTTTTCTGCAGGAATACCATTTCTCTGATGATCCGTAAAAAGGTCAAGGCCTTCGTTTCACTTTGAAGTTGGGCTGCTTTAAAAGCGATGGATGGAGGATACGAAGAAGACAATGGATCTTCCAGCCATACGTCGCCATCAATAGGCATATCGTAGTAGGCACTTACTTCATCCCAATGGTGAGCCACATCAGATGGCTTGCTGATACCCCCGCTGTTATACGACCAATCAGGCAAGAGGCCTCCCATGTGGTATTCTATTTCGAAGTAATTTCCATATTCCAGTTTCAATTTGCGCAGCTGCGCTTCTATTCCCCAACAAGAGGAACAAATGGGATCGGTAAAGTAAATAAGCTTAACTGGTTTCAGCTGCTTTTCTGAAGATGCCTGGGTGTGCTTTTCTTGATGCTGCGGCATTTCGCAAACACCCGTTTCCGGATCACATAAGAGTGGATTTGTTCCCTTTTTCATTTCTGCTGTTTTTAAACTTTGCCGACAAGCCAAACCTCCCATCGCTAACACAATAATGCATAAGGCTGCTGCAGGTAGTTTGATTTGCCGATATGTAGACTGTTTGCTGAGCATGGCTTGATCGTTTGAGAAAACAAAACTAAGGGACGAAAATGGATCGAATACGATAAATTTCCTTTTAGAAAGTAGTTTCCTTTTGGAAACTGGGTTCGTTATTTGAATGGTTTTTGCACCCCCCTATTTTCAAGTAAGCAAATGAAAAAGAAAGCCACAGTGAACAATACCAAGGTATGCCAAATAAGGATGCAGGCCATTAGCGATACCATGAGTATCCTTTCCGGAAAATGGAAGTTTCATATCCTAGGCACCTTGATTGAAGGCGAAAAATTGGGGTTTATGGACTTACTCCGTGAAGTAAAAGGCATAGGCACCAAGATGCTTTCGAAAGAATTGCAAGACCTCGAAATGAACCAATTGGTGAAACGTACTGTACGAAACACCAAACCCATAAGCGTAGAATACACCATCACCGAACATGGCCAAACGTTAAAACCACTGATTGATGCTATCGCTAAATGGGGCATGGTTTACCGCGAATCGCTCTTTCAGAAAGCAGTAGAAAACAATCCAATAGAAGCTGAGCAGATAGAGCCAATCATTTAACATAGAGCCTATCTATGGCAAGAAAAGAAATTCGGCGAATCCCATTCCTCTCCTGGCTTAGAAATGCTTTATGGCGTAAGGCTTTGGCTCAGTCTTTTGAAACATCTATTCAGCGTGCTTTCCTAGGCTGTCTGCCTTTCAAGCAAGACTAAATCGCGAATCTCTTGTCTGAACAGTCTGAAAAACCGGACTTAGTCGAGAATCGGTTTTTGAAAATAAAGTGTGATCCCCCAGCATACGCCGTGTTCTTCTGTTTGAACAAAGAGGTTCTTCACTTTTTGTTTTTGCAGCATATAAAAAGCCTTGTTCAAATTATACTCGTTCATCTGCATCAATGGCTCGCTATACGGACGTTTTCTATACAGGTTAATTAACCCCGCCACCAGAGGAATTCGGTAGCGGAAATAGTCGACAACATGGCCTAATCGTCCCTTCTGACAGGTATAATTCAACTGCATCACCCCAAAACCACCCGGTTTGATTTTGTCCATCATGGCCGACATAATCTTAAAGCCACGTTTCGGATTGATATGCTGAAGTACGATATAGCAATTCACCAAATCAAACTGACGATCTTTAACCGCACATAGCTCATCGTCTGAGAGATAGAATTCCAAGTGTTTGTGACCAAAATGGAGTGCGTTTCGCTGGGCTTCATCAAGCATGTCTTGGCTTATATCAATACCCACAACTTCCTTGGAGTTTTCTGCAAAACCAATGGCTAATCGTCCGGTTCCACAACCAAAATCGAGCACACTTTCCGGATTAAAATTGGGGTCCAATCGCTCTCTGATGTGTTTGTAAACCCGCTTAGCGTATTTACGTCCTGTTTCAAAAAAGTCCTGCTTATGCTCCTCATTCAGGTTTTCGTCGCGGTACTTATCGTGAGTGAGTACACCAAAGTATGGGTCCTTTTTGCCGTATGCCTTCCAGGCTTTATCTGAATTCGTTGTTGCCATGTTGTTCGCCTTCTAGTTTGCCCACTGCTTGCCGTTTATCGCGTCGTACATAAACGACAGAGGGAGTTTGTTTTTCTTGTTAAGTAATTGATCCACTATTCGGAAATCAAGCGCTTGGCTGTATTTTCCTTTCACGGTATTTTCTTGTATCGACTTTTTCAATTGCAAGGCACAGAATACCTCACTCGGATGTTCGGCATCCACCATGTAGGTATCGTTCAGTCCCATACGAGAAGGAGTAGTGAACGGAATTACGTGGTAGCCTGCTTGTATGAGTTTAGCTTGGACGTCCATAAAATGACCCCAAAAACCTGAGAATACCGGATCCTTCATCGCTTCATTGAAAAACGTATCGGAGTACGGTGGAATATAGAGAATCAGCTCTATTCCATTGCGTTTAAATCGCTCTAAAACCTTGAAATAGATCGACTCCTTTTCTTTCGAGAATTCAAATGGCAGTATAAACGGCTCAATTTTCTGTTGAAGTTTCGATAAAAGAACGCCGTCTTCATAACTGCTGTCTCTGAGAAAACGGGAAATTTCGCCTTCGTGCCTGTAGCTACCATCATTCCTATAGCCTCGGCCCTGCATTCCGGCTCGGCCAAAGCCTACATCTGTTTTCGGGAATCGCCACAGGGATTTGTCGCGAAAAATACGTTGCATCCCTTTCAAATGCGATTGAGCTATGGTGGCGCGGTCTTCCGGGTAATTTCGTGTCCACTCCTCTGCATCCAGCGACGTATGCTTTAAAAAGAAGGAAAGATCAACGCCCAATAACACCAAACTTGGCTTTTTCACTTGTCCGCTTTCTATCAAGTCTAGGACGTAGTTCAAGTCTTTGGCGTTTCGAGCCATTAACCCGGTATTGTAAAAATCCGCTTGGTAAGGACTGAACATGAAGTTCCGGAATTGCAAAACAACCGATTGGCCTAAAACCAGCACTTTAGGTTGAGCTTGCATGAACCGCTGAAATTTATAATTGCTCAAGGAATTGCCCAGAATTTGGCGTCCGTAGTACAGTTCCGTTGTAGCTTTAGCTTGGGTCTCTGTAACGGTTTTGATACTGATCACTTCTTTGTTGCGCAGCAGAAAATACTCGCCTACCAAGCCATAAACCAGTATGATGAGGATAAAAGGAAGTGATTTGATAACAAACTTTTTCATCTTAGAACTGGAAATAATAAAATGGATCCTTATCGTAATACCCGTAGAACAAGGTTACCAGTATTAGAGCTACATACACACTTCTTCGCCAAATCGGCTTCAGATGCACCACATAAAACGGATGCTCTTTCTCCTTGGTGAACCACTCGTAAACCACCAATACCAAGGCAGGCAGAAAGGCGCTGAATAGAACGGGATCTACCGTAAATTCAAACTGATTGAAAATTTTGCCATAGGCTGTTTTAACGGTTGCCATATCTTGAGAGCGGAACAAAATACAGGTTAATACCAAGTATAGGAAGTTAATTAGCCAAGTGAAGAAGGTAACGCGCTTATCTGTATTGATAAAGGCCAAACCTTGCCGCAACCATTTGTAGTTGGTGGCCAATAAGCGCGGAATAAACGAAAGGCCGTGAACCAAACCAAATAACACATAGGTATAGTTGGCTCCATGCCAAAGTCCGATAACAACAAACAAAAAGACGGTAGAGAAAATCCGCCAAAACTTACTGCTTCGGAACATAGACGCCATTCCGATGTAAAGGTAATCTCTGAACCAAGTGGTTAGCGACAAATGCCATCTCGACCAAAACTCAGGTACACTCTTGCAATAGAAAGGCGTTTTAAAGTTCTCCATTAGCTCAAAATTCAGGAGCTTAGCTACTCCCCGGGCTATGTCGGTATAAGCGGAGAAGTCGCAATACAACTGAATATAAAACAAGGCCGAGGCAGCGTAAATGGTTGCCCCGTTGTAGTCGCCCACATGGCTATACACTTGGTCTACAGCTACACCAATGTTATCGGCTATCACTATTTTTTTAAATAACCCGTACAGCAGCAAACGCATGCCCTCAACTGCTTGCGTATAGTTGAATTGTTTTGGCACCCGAAACTGCGGCAAAAAGGCCGGAGCGCGTTCAATTGGTCCGGCAACCAATTGGGGGAAGAAGCTTACGTAGTTCAAGAAAATGATAAAATCCTTCTCCGGCTTCAACTTGCCTTTGTATACATCGATAGTATAACTCAAGGTTTGGAAGGTATAAAAACTGATACCTACGGGTAAAATGATTTGCAAAGTCCATTCATTGGCTTCTACACCAAGTTGCGACAAGAAATCGCGCGCCGAGCCGACAAAAAAGTTGAAGTACTTGAAGAAGGCCAGCAAACCAAGGTTCAAGGTTAGGCTTATACCGACTAACAATTTTTTTCTGTTCGACTGGGGTAAATACCAACCCACAAGGTAGTCTATAAGCGAACTAAAAAGTATGAGTCCTAGAAAGCGGTAATCCCACCACGCATAGAACACATAGCTCAATGCGAGGAGCAGGACATTGTAGCTGCGCAGGGATTTACGAACGGCCCAAAGCATAGCAAAGGCCGCGGTTAGAAATAGCAGAAACTCAATTGAATTAAATCTCATGCTTCTTTAAAACTTAAACTCCCGGTTATGGAGGTATTCTTCCAACATTTCTTCATAGGTCAAGCCACGTTGTTTCGCTAATTCTTGGAGTCCCTTTCGCCAGCCTGCATTCTCTTTGAGTTTCTGTCTGAGGTATGGGTCGGCTCGGAAGCCGGGCTGGAAGGTGGAGTCTTGGATTGCATTTAAGGCCCATTTAGGGAATCGCCAGCCGCGGTAGGCCGTGCCGGGTTCATTGGTAAGCAGCAGCACGGCATCGAACTTCGCGATGGTTTTAGCCAAATTGCGGTGGGTGGTCAATACCGGTAAGCTGTGATCGAAATTGTTTTTGGTTTTATCCGTGTGCACGGTCACGTTGTAATACCAAAATTCTATCTCATCGAAGCAATCCGTTCCCAATCTCATGCGCTCCACCAGCTCCCAAGAATAGCTGTCGCCAATAATCAATAATTTCTTCCCTTTGTCTTTCGCGTCTTTGTCCCACGAAAACTCCGGATAAGCCATGCTGTCTGGCTTCGGCGTAAAGAAGAGGTTCATGGAACCGGCAATATCGTTATCGTAGTAGAGTGGCTCCTTGCTGTAATTGATCTTGTCTAAATGAATATTCGGTAAGTCCCAGCCGGTTTTCGACTCGATGTACTTGATCAGGGTATCGGTTACAAAAAAATTGGAGAAGGTGCTCCAGTGTATGCCGTATTTTGGAAAAAGCAGATTACCGTATTCCTTTTTGAGGTCCATGAAATAAGGCCGGTAATCGATGTGATTGACCCCTTTCTCTTTAAAAAACCGTGTGAAATACTCGTAGTTCGTGGTATCTATCTTTTTCTGGTAAGGCAGGTATTCCGGGTAAAAACTCGCTTTGCCTGTTGCCATCCCATACACGATCACTTTTCCTCTGGCTTTCATGGAATCTTGCAATTCCTTTAGCACCGCTGTGAAACGCTCTATTTTAGGGATGCCGATAAAATCTTCGCCAAAATAGCTATCAATATAGGCCTGTTCATAGAGGTAATTTTCTTTTCCAGCTACCACATCTCCTGTGAAAATATTATCAAAAAGACTGTATTCCAGCTGGTTGTGCAACTTCACAAAGAAGGTGAAGAATCCTATTTGGTCGTTTACATAATCGGAAACGTTCTCTTGAAAACTGCCGTCTGCCAAACTTTCTAAGCTGAGCGTATCAATGGAATTGGTGAGGTTGCCCCGGGTAATGCGTCCCGACATGTTCAGCGGCAAAACCAACTCGAGCATGGGATAGAACAAGAGCGTGAACCCGAGTCCAAGAAGTATCCGCTTTATTCGTTTGTTCATTTGGCTCAAAATCTGAAATAAATGAAGGGATTAAAATCGGTAGTTACAATATAACTCAAGGAAAGAACCATGAGCACCAAGGAAAAGCAGAACATGGCCACGTGTTGCCGTGTGCTGTAGTCTTTGTAAAAAAAGAAGTGTTCCATTTTCCTGCCCAAACGGGTAAGCACTAAAAACGAGAAGAATAGCCCAATTATAAGGAAGGTATAAAAGCTTTTATCCGTCTCAAAGACAAAACCTTGGAGCTGCGTTGGAACAAACATGGTATGCAAAAATTGAGCGGCTACTTCAAAGGTATCGGCTCGAAAGAAAACCCAACCTACCAGCACAACTACATACTGGTACAGCACCCTAAACAAGCGCGGTAAGTTCGTCAGCCATTTCGCTAAAAAAGCGCGTTCCAGCATCAAAAAGAGGCCATGCCAGGCACCCCAGATAACAAAGGTCCACGCTGCTCCGTGCCAGAGTCCGGAAAGCAGGAAAACGATAACCAAATTCGCATAATTCCTGTATTCATAGCGAGAACGATTGCCTCCTAAGGGGATATACAGGTAATCGCGCATAAAGGCACCGAGGGTGATATGCCATTTTCGCCAGAAATCGGTGATGCTTTCTGAGGTATAGGGGTTTTTGAAGTTTTCCGGAAAACGGAATCCCAGAATTTTTCCTAAGCCAATGGCCATATCCGAATAGCCTGAAAAGTCGAAGTAAATCTGAATACTATAGGCTACAATTCCTAACCAAGCCAAAGGTGTGGAAAGGTCGGGAGTTGCCGCAAAGAGCACATCTACTTGGGCGCCTACCTGGTTGGCAATGAGTACTTTTTTAGCCAACCCGATGCAAAAGGTATATACCCCTTGCAGTTTGAAGTCCATCGTATAATTCTGACGTCTGTCTTTTATTTCATCGGCAATGGTATTGAAACGGATGATGGGTCCGGCGATGAGCTGTGGAAACAGCAGGATATAGAGTAAAAAGTCTTGTACCTTTTCAAGCGCGCGGTGTTTGCCCCAGTACACATCCAAGGTATAGGTGATGGATTGAAAGGTGAAAAATGAGATACCGATGGGAAGCAAAACCTCTACCCAAGGAACTGCCGGCGCATGTACTTGAGACAGCAAGAGGTTGAGGTTCTCCACAAAAAAGTTGGCGTACTTGAAGTAAATCAAAACACCCAAGTTGATGCCGAGCGAAGTCCAGAGTAAGGTCTTCCGCAAAGTTGTTTTGTGGACCGCCGCTTCCATGTATTTCACGATGTAGAAGTTGGCTATGAGCAACGGAATCAGCAACCAGAAAAACAGCGGCGCACCCCAGATGTAAAAAACGAGGCTCGCTCCCAAGGCCACACCATTTTTATAGCGATGGGGCACTGCATGGTACACAAGCAAGAAAAGGGGTAGGAAAACGAGCAAAAAGATGACGCTAGCAAATACCATTACGACGCAATGTTACGGTTCTTCTGAATAACGGATTCAAAGACGTTTAAAGTTTCTTCAGCCGCTTTACGCCAGGAGAAATCAAAGGACCTTTCCAAGCCTTTTTCAGCCCACTCTTGGCGTGCCTTTGCATCGGTCATCAAGAGTTTCATGTGCTCTTTAATTTGGACTATATCGTTCGGGTCTGCGCCAAGGCCATAGCCTTCAAAGAGTTCCTTCATAGAGCTGTTATTACCGTAGATTACAGGTGTTTTGCAACTCATCGCTTCCAAAGGCGGCAATCCAAATCCTTCGTAATACGATACATAACAAACGGCTGTCGCTTCGCGGTACAAATCAGGTAAATCGTTTTCATTGATGAAACCGGTAAACACGATGTTGTTTTTGTGCCTCAAGCGCATAATCTCTTTGGCATCCCAACCCTTTTTGCCCCCTATCACGAGATTGCATTTCAGATCCGGGTTTTCATCCAATAAAAGATCAAAGGCCTTGATGGTATTTTCTAAGTTCTTCCGCGGCTCAAGCGTGGAGAGTGTGAAGAGGAAAGGCTCCGGCGGAATATCATACACCTTCCGGGTATTGAAACCCGTTCTGTTGAAATAATCCGGAATGAATTTTTTGCTATCTGCTGCCTCCAATACCGTATGAAGCTTCTCTTCTGTTACCGGATAATGCGCCAGCATGTCTTGCCGTGTGCTTTCGCTTATACAGATAAAATCAGCATTCTTCTCCAAGAAGAAATTATAACCGGCTTCTGCCTTGGTGGTATTGCTCTTGGTGTGGAATTCACTAAATAGTTTATGGGTGAGGTCGTGGGTGGTCACCACATAATTGGCCTCTACCTTCACAAAGGGCTCGTAGTGCTGCGGTAAAGGAACAAAGACCAAGTCGTAGTCTTTAAACCGCTCTGTACCTTGTGCGGCATCCAGGTTTTGTTTGCCTTTCAGCTTCAGCATATGGCGTAAGCGCGACGATTGATCAGCGAACTTCAGTCCCATCTTTATCAAAAGCTTTCGGTAATTGTTTTTGATATAGTCTTTGATGGGAATAGGAACCAGGCTTTTTACAAACGAAATGGAAGAGCGGATATAGTAGGCTAAACGCTTCTTAGCCAGCGGAATACTTGCGTTGTTGTTTTCATTTTTCCGCACATCAAACAAGGTTCCGCCAAACTCCCGGAGCGGGTAGATTTTTCCTTTGAGGTAAATATCAATTTCCCAACGGCAATCGGGGTTTTGGACTACCGGATACAGGGCCTTCAATAATTCCAATTGGTAGCGCTTCACACCATCGTTTCGGTGCATGAGCAGCTTATTGGCTTCAATCAGAATTTTGTACTGCGGCCGCTGTGTTTGGGTAGGCAAGCCCAGCTTCTTCATCACCGCATAGTCGAAATCTGAGTTAAACGGACGCAATCCACCCTGACGTAGATATCCCATACGTTCCATCGTTACACGGTGGTAGGTCCAGAAAAGGTTCTGCAGCTCGCGGTCTAGTTCATCCACCCAGCCAAAGGCTTTTCCTTTGCGAAACGACTTTTTAACAATTTCCAGCTCTTCTTCTTCGTTGGCTGCGTGGCGTTTTCCTCTGCCGTATTTCGGACTCCCAAATTTGAGTCCTTGGAAGGTAGGAAGCTTAGATGGATCTTGCGGAGGAAGCTCGCGAAGGCTTCTAAACCGCTCTGCCTGCTCAAGTGGGGCCTCGATTAAATCTTCAAAACGGATAACGAGATCGGCTCTTTCCAGCCAGGCTTCTACGTTTTTACTCCAACCGCCGAAGTAGCTCCCCTCAGCAGCCAAGGTGGCCTCGATAAAGATTTCCCTAAAAGGTCGCTCCGACTTGTAAATCTGTATTTGCTGAAAAGCCATGGAGACCAAAGCATCACGTCCGTCTCTTACCAAATAAACCAAGCCTCCATCCAACTCATTTTGCGGAAGGTCTTCCGGCATGTGGTGGGTCTTGACAAACGGAAAATCCCTGTAATTTTCAGGTTGGCCTTTGTTTTCGTAGAATGAACTAGATTCCAGGCCATATACTTCGAAAAGGATGTTTCGCAAAAAGGTATTGCCCGATCGGGGGAATGAGCTAATCCAGATCATACGCTATTGGCTTGCTATCGATTTAAGTTCTAAAACCTCTTGGTAAAGTGCCCTGTCTTTTTCATTCACGTCACGTATCAATTGGATGATGGATTCATCGTGTTCCGTTGCCTTCTGTTTTGTTTTATTGTGCACAGCATTGGAGGCAGAACGCCAGCCCATGATGCGCTGTAATTCAAGCAATTCGCTTTCAAACTGATCTTGCACTCCCACAAAGGTAAAAGCAGACAGCGGTGCGCCGTCTAAAAATTTACTCATCACGTTCTGATTTTCCTCCATCAATACAAATTCCTTCAGCGTTTTACCCATTCGGTTGAATAAATTTTCATCCGTTTGCTCTTGAATACGGGCTTCGAGTATTTCTTTCAGGAAATAGTAATTGGATAAAACCCGCTGAACCGGTTCTCGCACCCAGGTGATATAGCGAACATTGGGCTGAAGATCAAAGTATTCGTTTAGCTTCCGGTAACTGAAATGGCCGTGAATGGTGCTCACTTGTTTCGCTAACTCGTTTCCGGAGAAATAGACGTCGTTCACCTTGATTCGGCCGGAATTGAAAATATCCACCTTAGCGAAGTTCTTCGGGTTTATGTTTTCCGCTAAGATGAGTCGAAAGGCTGTGCCCGCTGTTTTGGGGATATGCAGCGACACCAATTCGATATTGTTTTTCATCTTCATCACTTGATCCTAGGCTTTTTTGTTTTTTACGGCAAAGGCAATGGCCTCGTCTACATTTTTGGTTTCCAACACGATACGTCCCTTTTCCATCACAATGATTCGGGTGGCCAGTTCATGAAATTGTTCCATGTTATGCGACACCAGCAATACGCCCATGTCTTTGTGTATTTCCTTGAGTGTGCGAATGGATTTCTCTCGAAACTTCACATCGCTAACGGCAAGTCCTTCATCAATAATCAAAAGATCAGGATTGGCCAAAACGGATATAGCAAAATTGATACGTGCTCGCATACCGGCGCTGTAAGATCCGAAGGGTGCATCGGCAAAGTCGGCAACTTCAGCAAAATCCAAGATCATGGGCAGCTTTTCATCAATCTCTTGTTTGCTCATGCCAAACAGCGCGCATTTCACCCGGATGTTCTCAGCTCCACTGTAGTAGCGCTGAAAAGCCCGCGTACGCTCAAAAACAGTGGTAATACGACCCCGTACTTTGATTTCGCCATAACTCACCGGATAGGCCCCAATGATGGTCCGAATCATGGTTGTTTTTCCGGCTCCGTTCATGCCAAGAATACCTACTACCTCCCCCTTCGAAATGCTCAAGTTGATGTCTTGCAGGGCCCAGAATTCTTTTCTTCTGAGTTTGGGAATATCCCGCAGTTTCCGCAGCCTGAAAATATCCTGTAAGCCATACAGCATGTTAAGCTTCAGGTCTGTACAGAATTTCTTGTACACATGTTCTATTTCTACAATCGGTTCCGTCATAACTCAGTCAAAAATGCGCTCTACAATTTTGTAAACCGACTTAAAGAAAAAATGAATAACCAGCACAAAGGCCACAATGGCTATTGCAACAGAAATCCAGTATTCAGTCCAGTGTGTTACGGGTTCGCCAATGAGTAAATTACGCGGCACGCCCAGCAGGTAGGTAAGCGGATTCACCGCAATGATCTGCTGCAAAAACGGACTATTCACCCGATCGGTATAAACAACGGGTGTGAAGTACATGAGCAAAGTGAGGCCCTGACTGGCTACGATAAGTACATCGTTAAATACCACCTCAATCAAGGAGATGAACACGCCAAAGGCAATTCCAAGCAACATCAAGGGTATGAGGGTAGGAAAAAACAAGAGCGAGCTGAACGAGAATTCAACGCCCATGAGGAGCAGGATGACAATGTTCAGCGCGAAGGGAATCAAGAAATTGACAATGGCGATGAGAATCTTCTCCACCAGCTTGGCCTCCATATCGAAGGGCATTTCCATCAACATACTGCCTGATTCCGTTACAGAAGTAGCGATGAGCTTGAAGAAATTGGAAAAGAAAATCCAGATCGACATGCTCAATAACAAATAACCCGGATAAGGCACAGATGATTCGCCCGGGTTGTAGATACCCGTATAGTTCAAAATCAGCCAGATGGTAACACTCAAAATGGGACCTATCACAATCCAAGCACTACCCAAAAAGGTGCGTTTGTATTGGTTGGTCAGGCTCAGGTTAAACAATTGTCGGATGAGATGTTTGTTTCGCCTCACAGACTGAATCCGATCCATCCAGAACCTGAAAATATTGGGAGAATAACTGTGTTTGATGTAGCTTTCTTTCATTTCAAATACGAGGTTCTTAGCTGGCTATCTACCAGTGCAGCCGCACGATCATACGAAAATCGCTCCTTTAGTTGCTCCGCTAGTTCCGTACTTGGTTTTTGGGTATTGGGGTGTTCCATGCATTCCTTCAACACCGATATGAGTTGGCGGTGGTCTTTAGGCGACGAAAATAAAACAAGGCCGTGAAATATCTCTCTGAATACGGCAATATCTGATACAATAGTTGTTTTCCCATAGGCAAGCGACTCCAAAACGGGCAATCCGAAGCCTTCGTAGTGCGGCATGTATACGGTGCAAAAAGCGTGGGTATACAGATTTTGGAGTTCCGCATCACTGGGTTGCCGCATCCAGATGATGTTGGGAGCTGCTTCGATGGCTTGCTTTAATTCACGAAGTTCACCCAAAACCGTTTCGTTGATATCGCCAGCTAACACGAGCTTCAAAGGCAATTCGTTTTGCAGCTCGGTAAAACATTTCACAATCAGTTCTTGGTTTTTCCGAGCCGAGAGGGTTCCAACAGCCAGAACATAGGTATCTGTAAGAAGTGGTTTATCTGTGTTAGGTGCCGCCGCAAATTCAGGCAAGCCATTGTAGGTTACGGTAATCTTATCCTGACTCACAGCGAAATGCTTCGCTATTTCTGATTTGGAAAACGCGCTGACTGTAAAGATTCCACTTGCCTTTTTGATCACCCTTGGCAGCATAAAGCGATACCAACGCACAAAGTTTTTGGAGAACCATTGTTCGTTTTCCAAAAAGGCCACATCGTGCAAGGTAAGGTAGTTATGACGATAGCAGATAGGCGCTGTATTGCCCAAATGAAGCAAAGTAGGACATCCCATCAGTTTCGCGTAGAGAGGCAAACTCACTTGTTCCCATAGTGTCCCTGAAAACACCGGGATGCTTCGCTGTTTAGCATCAAATCGCTCAGCGCCCTTGGGAACCAGCAGCACAAAGTCGGGGTGTTTAGCCAGCAATACCTTACTAATCTCCCTGGCATAGCGTTGTACGCCGGAGAGTTTCTGGGTTAAAAAACGTCCGTTGATACCAATGCTGTTTCGGTTCAGGCTCCATGAGCAAAACGCTAAAAATGAGCTAAAAAAGGCATACGTGAAGATGCCAACCTGCCTAGAAAGAATATTTTCCGTCAGCATACTCAAACTGAAGAGCAGGGAAACGGCTAGGTGGACCGGGTTGCGGTTTACGAGCGCTATGAGTAGGTGTATCCCTTGAATCAGGGTAAAAAGAACGAAGCCAAAGAAACCCGTTGTGAGCCAGAAATGCAGGTAGTTGTTGTGCGTATTGTAGCCTACCCTCACGGCTTCTTCAAAACCCAATTGGGCATAGCGGATATTCAATTCCTGCTGAGCATCGCCAATGCCTACGCCTATCCAGGCATTATCCTTAATCGCAGCCAAGGTTCCTTCGTAGATTACCTTCCGCATGCTATCGGGGTTGTCTTTGTTTACTCCGGTTTCGCTTAAGGCCTTGATCAATTCAATGGTTCTGTTGCGCAAGGGTGGTATGGCGGCAAACAAGAGCACAGCCACGAATACCGGAACCACCACGCGCTTAAGCCCCAAGCGAACGCCCCATTTGTATCGGAGCAATAAGGCGCTACCGAGAAGGCTGGCGAACAAAATCATTTTAGAGGAGGCTAAAACCAATCCCAGAATAAGGCTGAGCAGTACAAGCACAGCGGCCCATTTAGATCGGGAGGAAGTATGCTCTTCCAGGAGTTCGTAAAGGGTAGCGAACAGGGCAATGGCCAGGAGAATGGAATAATACGTTGGGTGGAGACCTAACTTTTGTTCAATGAACTCCCGGATAAAGAAATACGAATTGCTGTGTTGGAGGATGCTGAAGAATTTTCCGGTAAGGAGCATTTGAGCGAAAAGGTAAACCGTAAGGAGGGCCATACCCAGCGCAAAAAACCGCAGCACCTGACTTTGCCATTTCTGCGAAAACAAACCTCGGTTATAAAAAAGCACCCAAGGAAAGAGCAAAAGCATCACTTGGCGCTCCATGTATTTCGTTCCTTGCCTAAGATCTTCGGTCCAAAGCATGCTGCATAACAGCAACAAGACCGGCACCGACAGCAGAATAGGCAGCCATATACCCCGTGAGCTGAGGCTTTTCCGATTTTGAATCGCTAAACCCAATTGGATAATCAGGCCTATTGCAATCGGGATATTCTGAGCCGAGAGGGTCGGCATAAGCGGAAAAAGGCAGATGGAGAAGAGCGAAATGAGGCCCCAGTTTACGCTACTCAGCATTCTTTTCTACTAAACACTCTTCTACAAATTCCAGTATTTCCTTTTCAAAGCGAGCGTAGTCGAAACGCCGCGCATTCTCTCTAATGTTCTGAGCAGAAAAATGTCCTTCGTACAAGGTTTCAAAATTCACAACGGCATCCACTATGGCTTCTTTCGACTGTTTCTTGAAGAATACACCCGTTTCCCCATCCTTCACAATCTCGGCTGCTCCTCCTTTGTTAAAAGCAATCAAAGGAGTTCCGCAGGCTTGGGCTTCAACCAAGGTGATACCAAAATCTTCTTTACCTGCGAAGACAAAGGCCTTGGCTTTCCGCATGTATTCGTGGAATTTGTCAAATTCAAGATGCGATAAGATGGTGATATTCGGACCTGCCAACTTTTCAATTTTGGCCTTTTCCGGTCCGTCGCCAATCACAATAAGCTTTTTATCGGGCATGGCATTGAAGGCTTCCAAAACGAGGTCCACCTTTTTGTAGCATACCAGTCGGGATACCGTAATGTAAAAATCGGATTTCACCTCTTCCACTTCAAACTTGTCGATATTCACCGGTGGATGAATCACCTTGGCATGCCTACCGTAAAACTTGCGGATTCGACGCGCTGTAAAATGGGAGTTAGCGATGTAATAATCCACATTCCGAGAAACGCGGGCATCCCATTTCCGCAGCATAAAGGTGAGTAACTTACTCGCCCAGCTGAGCGGACCAATATTCAGTCCATGCGAATCCAAGTACACATCTTGTAAGTCCCAGATATACCGCATGGGGGTATGGCAATACGAGATGTGCAATTGGTCTTTCCGCTTTTTTAAGCCATGGGCAAAAGCGTGAGAGCTGGAGAGTATGAGCGGGTATTTTTTCAGCTTGTGGCTGCGAACGGCAAAAGGAAAAATGGGAAGGTAATAGCGAAAATGCCTGCGCGCCAGTGGTAGTTTTTGGATGAAGGAGGCTTTGATTTTTTGTTTGTTAACCGTATTGGTTCTGTCCTCTTCGTTCATGAAATCAACCGTAGCGAATACATCCACTGTTTTGAAGATGTTTACCAGAGCCGCTGTTACAATTTCTGAACCGGCACGCACACTTAGCCATTCATGCACCAAGGCCATTGAGCCCAAATTGAATTTGCGAAGCAAGTCAATGCGTTCCCTCACCGGCGCCGGGGTCTGTTCTGTATTAACAGAAACTTCTTTATTTACTGCTACTTGTAGTTCTTCCACATCAATCTCCTACTTTACCTATTCGCCTCTAATACGAAGTCAGTCGCTGTTTATTGAAGTTTAGTCTTTTGTTTAGCTCCCCGTTTTCCCTTTTAGCAATGCTCTTTCTTGTTTTAAGGCTAAGCTTTTCTCGTAGAGCGACCAATCGCTTTTATTCAAAGCGCTGATTTGTTCTCTCGAGGCATCGCCTACCTTATTCGCTTCATAGCCTTTAATTTTCGCGCCATTTTTTTCATGAAATGGGGGTAATTCAGGCCAGTTCAGCAATTTCCCTAAAGATGCTAAATCCTCCGCAAAACTCTCCAAAAAACCGATAAAAAAGAAATCGTCTATCGATGAGCCTTTCAAAAAACGACTCATCTTGTTTTGGGTTTCCGGACGGCAAGCATATATCTCAATGGGTTCATTTACCCTGCGTTTTTCGGGGTGATTTGGATCCGAGTTGAGGGTATGTTTCCACCACTGGTAATTGGAAATAAGTCTGTCTGTAGGATTGCGCAAGAAGGTGATCAACTTCGGACGGTCTCTGCGAACCAGGTCGTCTACCTCTTCGTAAAGAAAATGTCCGTGAATAACCTTTACTTCTTCGCCAAGTATATCGCTAATGCGTAATCCCCTATGGTTGAGAGCGATGCATTCGTCGCGCTCAAAATGGCGTACGGCAGCTTCACCGTATACTGCATAAAGTGCTTTTAATATAGAGGATCCTCCTGTTTTTGGAAGATGTAGAAATACCAATTCAATCTTTGAGGGGTTCATGCAGTATTACTCCGGGCAAGGTTCATTGCTAAAAGCTTACCTACAGTGGCAAGGCGCTTAGCTTCGGCAAAATTAGTCATTTAGTCTCATACTTTTTAACTTGTCTTCTAGTGAGCCGCTTGGCCTGCACTCGATTTATCCCTAAAAGTGCCGGGCTATTCTGGTAAAATTTCCAAGCGACACATACCTCTATTTCGTGAAATGCCAAAAAGTAAACGGCAAACCACACCTTTTCTGTTTGTGCATAGGCAAACCTAGCTCCTTGCCTCAAAAGTCCAAGTTTCAATAGCCTGAAAATAAAGCCCTGCACTTCAAAGACCAGCGCGCAGGATGCTCTGTGAACTGCCCATTCTTGAGGATAAAATTTCCAGTCTGCCCAAAACGAAAAAAGCCCGGCAAGAAGCCGGGCTTTTGTGAAAATGATCAATGGTGGATTCGTCTATACTTCAGTTTATTCCATTAATCCAGAATAACAAGTTTACCCCCGGTTCTGATGCCACGGTTGATCACTTCATAGAAGTAAACACCTGAGGCGGTCAGCTGATCTTTGGTGATAGCCATGCTGGAGTTAAAGCTTGATTTCAACACTTGGGTTCCAACGCTGTTGTAGATGATCACTTCTGCATCATCTGCATTGGTCAAGTTGAAAGTCACTTTGTTTTTGCTTGGATTCGGGTATACGCTCAAGCCGGTGGTTTCCGCATTTTGCGCTACGCTTGTGCTTGGCTCTTGTGTTCCCAATTCAAAAATTTGAACTGTACCGCTCACCTCGTAGGTCACCACCAATAGTGCAGTGCGGTTAGGGCTTTGGTTAGCCGGAATGAATACCAAACCTTCTGGAGCCAAGTTACCCGCTGTTCCGGCAAGTGGGTCTCCGTTGAAGTTACGGGTGCTAATGTAATGAGCGAAACTTGGGCTATTTGGATTGGAGATATCGTACATGGCAATACCACCTACGCGCTCAAATCCTACAAATGCGTACATCTTACCGTTCACCATACCTACCGTTACGCCTTCCGGCTCCGGACCTTTATCGTCGCTTCGGTCATCAAAGTTGTTCTCATCATTGGTTGAGTTGAAGAACTCCGGTGAACGTTGTTTTACGATTTGTTCGAAATCATTTTTACTATCCCATACAACTGAGCCGCTGGCAGCATTCCAGATGGTTACGGAGCGGGTTCCATAGGTGTAGATTTCATCGTGGTCGCCGTCGCCATCTGTATCGCCATCTACCAATGAAGCTTTCAATCTTCCCAATTGCGCATTCTGTTGCAATAAGTCAGCATAAGGGAATACGGTAGGGTCAAGTTTGAGGTCTTTTACGCGGGTCTCATCAATAAAGGCCAATTCTTCGTTGCCACCGTTATCATACAAATACTCGCGGGCATCGCCTTCATTGGCTGTAATCAAGTAGGTTGTTCCATTCACTTCAAAAGAAGCGATGGCATCCGGCAAGTACATGCCTTTGATTGGCCACTGTGAAATGTAAATCGAGTCGTCGCGGTTACTTGCATCTAAACCGTTACCGGCTACCGAATGGTCTACGGTTCCTAAAGGTAGTAAACTTTGAACGGTAGCTGTATTGATATCAATAATCGCTAAAGCATTGTTTTCTTGGCAGGTTACATACACTTTGTCTCCTTTAACCGTAATGTATTCTGGCTCAATATCTTGGGCTAAGGTTGTAGCAAAACCGTCTGCTTTATCGCCTTCGCCTTGAGCTGATCTACCGAATACACGCACTCCTGCAGGAATGTTTCCGTTGAAAGAGGTAAAGCTTGCTGTGGCTACCGTGCTTGCAGAAAGATTGGAGGTGTTCAGGGTGATGATGCTCACTGAACCTTCCGGATCCGTAAGGTAATCACCGCTAGGCTCGCCTTCATTGGCTGTTAATACTTTTGTTCCGTCTTCATTGAAGCAAAGCATATCCGGCAAGGCACCCACGCTTACTTCACCCAATTTAGAAAAATCGACTGCAGAGAAGAACTCTACTTTACCCGGATTTTGTTTCGGGCTGGCTTCTACAGCTACGGCTACGATGCTACCGTACACCGCAACGCTGTTTGGTGAACCACCGAGGTTGATAGACGACTTCAAGCTAGGGCTAGCTGGGTTTTTAATATCCAATACGTGAATTTTATCGCTGTTTGCATCGGTAAAGAATACCTGTTGTCTTTCTGCATCATAAGCCGGAATTTCAGCTGCTGCTGCATCGAATACGTTGCCCGGTACTTGGAATTTACCTGCTGCTTTCACTTGCAACACATTCACAAATGGGGCTTTGTCTTCGTCTAATACGCGCAGTGTTCTGGAGATGCGCTGGTCGTCGAAAATATCTTCTTCAGCGATGTCGTATGGTCTGTAGCTCGGGAAGTTGGCCAACATGTATTCTGCCATGGCATCTTGTTCGCCACCTGTGCTACTGATATTAGAGCTCTGAGCCGGGTCATTGGCTAATTCACCATCAGGGAAGTCAGTAGCTTCACCAAATCCTTTTCCGCTGTAGTAGTTGATTCGTCTGTTAGTAAAGTTGGCCAAGGTAAATGGATAAGCATCGCCACCATTCGCTAAGAAGTTAAGGGTTACCACGTTAATTGCCATGGTAGGATCAACCACCAATTTACCGTTGGCTACGATGGTCATATCTGGTGCATTTGGCTGCTCAATGATCAAACTCACAATGCGCTCTCCTTTTTGTGTTACCACGAGGGAGTCAGAACCGTTTGCTGCTTTCAATACGCCTACTTGGCTCTTTTTGGCCAATGGATTGTAAACGATGCGCATACCTGCGATTTGCGGGAAGCTACCTGGAGTTCCACCCGGACTCACACCGGATACGGCATGTTCCATTACATCTTTTAGTTCTTCGGCTGTTAGGGTTAAGCGAACCAGTCCGTTATTAAAGCGAAGTGTGGCTCTAAGGTGACCTTCACTTACGGCATTGTTTGCCGGAGCAAAAAACTCGGTATCATCCGGATCATTGCTTCCCGGAGGAAGTTTAGATGTTCCAATTTCGGTTCTAATTCCACCACCGTTTTTGATCGATACCAAAACAGGGGCATCGCCGGCAGGGTTCAATTCATTAGCATACCAAAGGTTCGCATCCGCCGTAAGGTTACCTAAATTGGTTTCCTGTGTTCTTACTTGGCTTCTTCTTCCATCGAGGTAAACGCTGGAGTAGCCGATGACATTTTGGTATTGGGCATTGATTACTGAAAGCACAGTGTCTCTCACTTGAAGTACATTCTGGTTTACCGTACCATTCACAGCTGCAAGGTTGGCTGCCGTAGAGGCGTAAACACCGCTGGTGAGTGTATCGATTGAGCTAGGAATCATTTTACCTTGCGCGTCAAATTGAACAACCAAACGGCCTAGGTATTTATAGTCCCCATCCACGTTAACTACCGCTACCGGATCTCCGGAAGCATCTGCCGTAAGGAAAGGATAAGCTTCTGCAAAGGTGGCATCGGTAATAAGTGAACTGGAATAGAGGGCATTATTTGAATTACCCATACGTGTATTGGAACCTCCGGCAACGATAATATCAACTCCGTTTAATAGGTTTGCAAGGCTCTTTTCAACTGAAATCTGTTGCATGTGTGAGATCAACACAATCTTATTGATGCACATGTTCTTCAGGGCGTCTACTGATTTCTGGATTTCTACAGCTAAGCTTTGTACCGTCCAATCCGTTCCCGGAAAGAGGATCAAATCGCCTGTCGTTGTAATGGTAGGTAAGCTTGGTACAGAGGCTCCAACCAAACCAACGGTATCTCCATTGATAACGGTGATGGCATACTTGGCTACTTTCGATTTAAGGCTGTTGATATTGGCCCCGTCGGTACCAATGGATGTTTGGAAATCAAAATCTTGAGAAAAATCGATGTTTGTTGCCAACCAAGGGAATTCAGAACCCGGGAAGAGGATTCCGTTGCTTGATTCGCTGCTAAACGCTGCATCGTGAAGTTCTGCCGGTCCGGCATCCAACTCGTGGTTACCAATTGCGCTGGCATGTACGCCCATTTTATTGGCGAAGTAAACATCCAAGTGACCGGGTTCATTGCAACCCGTTAAGGCTCTCACTTTATTGTCTTCAGCCGCATAGAAGCGCGGACCAGGAATGATGATATCGCCGGATGTTACAAACAAAGTCTGGCTGCCGTAAGTTGGGTCATTTTTTAATCCGTGTGCAATTCCGGAGAATTCATCAACGGCATCCAAGGCCACTTCTTCGTTGCCGTCAACATCGGCATAGTGAAGCAGTTGCAAAGTGAAGGTATTGGCCGCTTGAATCCCAGGGCTGCCCACATCGGCACCGGAGTTACCGCCGGCTGCTGTGGATGTTTTGGATACCCCGTCATTTGCAACAGATAGGGCCCAATTGGCTCCTACCGATGGATCTGCGTTTACATCCTTTAAACGGATAGAACCGGCATTGTCGTCCAATGGCCAAATGGTTCCATCGTCGTCAAACGCAACGTGCGCTGCGGCATTGGTAAAGGTAATGCCCGACATGCCGGCGGTGTCCATGGCATAGGCAGCAAAGTTGCTCCACAGTGCGATGTTATCACCGGTGTTGTTTAGGCCTAAACGCTCCCAATTGCTCACTGCTACGAGGGTGATTGTATTGCCCCAAGCCGCTTGAAAGTCAGCCGCATCGATATCGTCGTCGTTAAACAACACAACAGTTCCCTTAGCTGGGATGATACCGCTGCTGATGTTTGGCGCATTTAGAAACCAGGTGTTTCCATCGTCTAGCACATAACCACTCAGGTCAACCGGATTGGCGCCAGCATTGTACAATTCAATGTACTCCCAATTGTCTTCAATACTGTTGGGGTTGTACATGATTTCGGTAATCTTGATTTGTGCAAATCCCTGACTGAGGGATAAGAGCACAAGCACGGATACTAGGTATAGTCGTTTCATCGCTTCAAAGTGAGCAGAAACAGGTTACGTGCTCGTTATACCACTATTAAACTTAGTTTAAAAAAGAGCTTTCATCATTAAGGAATTGTAGTGCGATACTGCTAAAAATACCCCAGCATACGTCTTCACAAGCGCTACAGATCTTGGTAAGATAGCATCTAAAATTTAACTGGATACAGCTGTCTAATTCAATGCCGTGAGCTAAAAAAGGACCTCGCAAAGAAGTTGAATATAGCGTAGTCATCTTTTTTAAGGTATCCATAAATCTGCCACCGCCTTGTACATTCCACTAGGCCCAAATTCAAAGTCTGAAAGCCAAAATTCACCTATTAATCCAAGGGGACTTTTTAGGGAATTTGGTCTAGAATGCGTTTGGCGTTGATTATTGGCATTTCAAACCGCAGCGGTCTTCAAACGAATACTCAAAATCGTACTTTTACGCAACGTTCAGCCTATTCCCGGTCTAAACAAGCAAAGAGGAAATACGTCGCTATACCCTTCGTTATGCAGGACCTCGCCAAATTAGCCTTAGACTATCTGAAACGGATGCCTAGTTGCAAGTTCAAGGTTGGAAATGCTGAGCTTTCTTCCGTCTGAGGTCCCAGATTTGAAATCGGGTTATACCCTATTCCCACCTGAGGCATCAGATAAAAGGAATAGTTTGATCCTTTAGCGATATTGAATGTATAGCCGGTATACAGCTCGGTTGTCAGCGCAAATCCGCGGTAATCTTTGCCGTCTAGTTTGTTTTGGGTTTCTTGCGCGCTAGATGGATAGAGTGCCAATTCAGCATGGAAGCCCTTCCAGAAATAGTGACGGTAACCGAGGTTTAGTCCGAATTCCGAAAATTTCGCAGCATTTTCAAAAAAGAACTGTGCCGACTTCTCCTCACCGTCTACCAAATAGTAGTAGCGCAAACAACCTGAATTGATGAAATAGACTTGGCGGCAATCTTGTCCACTGCGCAGCACGACTTCTTTCTTTTTTACGCTTTTTGGCTTCAGCAACGACTTAAAAAGCCGCAACTCATCCGGGTTTAACTGTCTAATTCTGGAAATGGACTGTTCTATTTGATCATACATGCGCCTATCCTCGCTAAACACGCATCACTTTGTTAATTGGTACAAAAGCAATGGCTAGCTAAAATAGGAAAAAGGCGGGATAGTCGATTTATTCAACAGAGCAAAGTAGACTCTTGTTGCAGACCGATTCAACTTCAATTAAGTAGAATTTAAAAATACAGCACTAGGCCATGTATTTCAGCATTCAAACCATTAACTACGGTGAATTTTCGCATTCCATTTTCTAGTAACAAACGCATTTTCAGAAATATGAGAAAAAAAACCACCTAGTTATCCTTTCAGAATAGCGATGCGGTATTGCTTTGCCTGCGATGCTTATACTTTGATAGGTACACAAGCACACGCTTCCGGAAAAATTCAGAAGAAAAAAAATATCCCTACTTCATGACAAAGCAGGGATATTCATTATAGGGGAAAAGAACGACTAGCGCTCGATGAGCACTTTCTTTGAAAACTGATGTGAATCATTCGTCATGCGTACCACGTAGATACCACTCGGAATATGACCCAGTTGAATTTTCTCTAAATCAGCACTCGCTCTTTTTTTGAAAACTTCTTTTCCTTGTATATCAAACAATTGAACTTCTGCACCCTGCGGTATTCCGCTTAAAAAGAGCACATCGTGCACGGGGTTTGGGAAAAGTTGTATTTCCGGGTTATCTCCAGACTGAGCTGCTAGATTAGGACCGGTTCCAACATCGCCATTAAGTCTGACCACAAGTTGTCGAACAGGATAATCATTTGAGGTTAGATCATTCTCTTGGTAGTCTGTTGCAGTTGTGAAAAGGAGTATTTTTCCATCTGCTTGTATTGAACAATCGTATACTTGAGCTGAATTGCCAAATCCATAATTGGTGTTGAAGGTTTCATCGATTGTTCCATCTGAATTCAGGCGAAATACCCCCGAGATCGACTCATCTCCATCGTATTTGGTGACCGCACCGGAAAGTAAAATTTTTCCATCACTCAAAATGCTTACACCTGTAAAATTTGAACCGCCTATTTCGGGATTATTTGCTTCATAAAAGGTTTCATCAACCGTAAAATCAGTATTGTACCGTATAACCTGAACCACCGACCTGCTTGAGGGAGAAAGTCCGGCAACTACAATTTTTCCATCCGGTTGAACAGCCACTCTAGGATAGGCGTTCACTACGGTACTGAAACTGGTAGTGGCATCGTGAGAAAACGATACATCCAGTGTGCCATCTGCATTCAGTAAAGCCAAGCCTACGGTAGAATGGGAAGCCCCTGAAGTGGGCCAGTCTGTAAAATTGCCTGCTACCAGTAATCGCCCATCGGGCAATACTGTAATCTCACGCACATCGCGAGACATGAGGGGCTCGCTATAAAAACTTTTGTCAATGCTGCCGTCTTCATTGAGACGGGCGATACTAGCACCAAATTCTACCGACGCGAAAGCTCCTCCTATCAGTATTTTACCATCTGGTTGCCGAGCAAGGGCTTGCACGCTGGGATAAGTCAAACCTTGACCAAAACTTGTATCCCTGCTTCCATCAGCATTCAGTCGTAATAAGCCGGTAACAAAACCGCTGAACTGGCTAGGTTGAATGATTCCTCCAACCAAGTATTTACCATTAGCGAGTTCAAGAAATGATCTGCCTTTGATAAAGAGCTGGTCATTGGCTACATTGGGCGCTTGAAAGTCCATGTCAATTGAACCATCTGCATTCAAACGCATGATACCGGCTACAGAATTGAATATTTCACGGAAAGAGCCTACAATCATCACCTTTCCATCGCTCAAGGCATGCACCCTATTTAGACCATACTCTTGAAATTCGAAATAAAAGTTTCCGGCTTCGGTTGGGTCGTAAACAAAACTTGAATCTAGCCTTGTGTTTGGTGTTTGCGCGAAAGCTGCGCTGCAAAAAGCAATTGCTAAAGTTGTAAGTAATTTGTATCTCATCGCACATTTTCTGACAAAGATTTACAACTTTAGCTCATGCTTCCATACGACGTATTGCGTATCTATGGACGTACCCGTTACCCAGCATGCACTTTAAGCATAGAACATACTTGAAGACGACAGCGAAAAGTCTAAACTCCTTATTTAACGCCTAGCGAGGCTCAACGTTAGTCCTTGCCCATTGAGTGCTCGAAAACCAAACAGCATGAATTAAGCGAGTCTTAACGTTGAACGTGTGCCAAGGCTGCCGGAATACCGCAGCATATTGACTGCATTAGGATTGATATCGCGGCCATTTCCACGCATAGCGGATAATGAGCAGTTGTAGCCCAACTTCCAAGGCAGCGCCGATAAACATGTGAAGCCAGGCCTCTCCTACCAAATTGAATAAGGTATACGGAATGTATAATCCGCCTAAAACGATGTTTGTCCAGCAATTGGCATTAGCGGGTAAGCTAAGCGATAAGGGAATCATCAGTGCAGGAATGCTCACCGAGATGAGCGCCACACTCAGAAACACAGGCGAAATATCGAATGTGAATACCCGTCCCTTGAGTAAATCATTGAGCATACCCGGCATATACAGGTGGAAATAATCAATGTAGATATACAGGAACATAAAGGCAGTCCAGAGCGCGGCCAGCTTTAATTTTACATTTACCGGCCTGTCTTCCAATGCATAGTTTCTTTTCATGGTGCTTGAGTTAAGGGTTCTCGCTGTCTGATTCGATTAGAAGTTGTATCCAAAATGCAGTCCCGGCTCCGGCGTATATTTTGGCCATTTGTCGTCTTGTTGTTTGAATCCATCCGGCATTCTGCTGTGAAGCGGTCGGCCGGCAATACCCAAAGAAGGCTCGATAAACCAGCGATCGTTGAAAAGTTTAAAGTGGTAACCCACCCGGAAGGTGTTGAAGATGTGAAAGCCATCAGCCACCTTATCTCCCTTTTCATTCACAAACCTTTGGTACATAGGAGTTACGTGCACTGCGCCATAGAGTCCCTTCCAAAAGAACCGCTGGTAGGCCAGTCCAATTCCAAATTCGCGGATAAAACCGGGATAGTGCTCTGCGGTGTCTCCGTAAGAATCACTTAGAAAAGGATTGATGCCTAGCGGACGATCGTATTTCCAAGTGATGAATTCGAGCGAAAGCACATCTCTTCCGGAAAGGCGGTAGCCTAAGTTGAGCTGGCCAAATTCAGGTGAATTATCGCTAGCGAAGTTGCCCAATAGAAAAAGGGTACTGCCTATAAAATGCTTTTTGTACGAGGTGTCTTCTTTGGAATACTGTGCATTCACTTGAAACGAGCTGAGTAGCATCATCGCTACCAAAAAGCCCAAACTCTTCTTTTTCATATCTTTCTTTTACTGTTGATTGATATGGCAAAATTGGGTAGAGCTCGGCTTTGAAAACGTTCACTTAAGTTAAGAAATGGAAGAATAAAAAGGACAAAAACCAAATTCCAAATGACAAGTTGAGAGGATTTTAGCTCCGACTCAACACCGGGTAGACTTTAAATTTCCTTAAGCACCATTATCTTTCAAGTTTTGTTTTTCCCTTTTCCAGTTCCCTTTAAAGAATTCAATTAAAGGCTGAAAGTTAATTTTAAGTGGATTATTACTAAAGAAGCCTGTTGTAACCCCGTAAACCACCTTCTCTGTTTCCGGTTCATAGGTACCAAATAGTTTATCGAACACAATCAGCATCGCTCCGTAGTTTTTATCGATATACTTCGGGTTGGAACCGTGGTGAACCCGGTGGGCTGCAGGTGTATTAAAAAGCAAACCTTCAAAAAATCCCAATCGCTTTATGGCCTCCGTATGAAGAAAGTATTGGTAGAATAGTCCAAGGGCCAAACACGTCGCAATGAGTTCGGGTGATAAACCCAAAAGCACCAGCGGAATGTAAAACAATGGACTGATAAACAAACCTATCCAATTAAGTCTGACTGCCGCAGTCAGGTTCATTTTCATTGCCGAATGATGGGTGTGGTGAAGCGTCCAAAGAAGCGGAACCTCATGACTCCACCGGTGGTACCAATAATAGGTGAATTCTACTGCCAGAAAAGCAATGATGACCGTTATGGCATTGGTGTCGAATGCAAAAAACCGATAGGCGGAAAACCAATCAAAAACCAGGTATTTCCACGTTAGTGAAAGGGGCTTCAGTAGCTGATTCACTAAAAAAACAGCCAAGTTCCCAAGGCTTTCCTTTTTGTCGTATAAATTCAACTTTTTATACGTAGACCAGGCTATTTCAGCAATTAGCGCTACAAGCAATACCAGTAAAAAATACGATTTAATTGAGTCCATATGTGTCCGTTCTTTTTTTGATTTATCCTTATTTATGCAGTTTCCAATCGAGTTCCTTCTTCGACCACCCATTGGACAGGGTTACTTTTAAGGTATTTCCATTCCGTTGCAGCTGGGCATTCACCCACCGATCTTTTTTAATGATATAGACCTGACCGGTTAAGTAGTTATCCTTTTCTACAAGGTCTTTGATGATGAGTTTTCCTTTTGGCGCTTCAGCGTTATTAGATGAATAGACCTTACCCTCTAGTTTTGAGTTGGTCTTTTTTATTTCGATCAGGGTATTGTCTTTTCCGGTATCCCATATTCCTTCAATGGATGGCTCATGGCCGGGCGTGAAAGACACCCATAGAATAACGCAAAACAGAATGCTCAAAAGAATTGGTGTACGAGTCATGTTTCTTTTTGATTGAAGGCCCCAGAAGGGAAATCCTTAATTCAAAATCAAAATTAGACCAGTATGACTGTGTGAAAAATCAACAAAAGGCAAGAAATGAAGTCTTATGCTTTCTTGCTCGCCAATCGTTTACGAATACGGCTTAGTGAAGTTGGCGTGATGCCTAAAACGCTCGCGATGTATTTATCCGGAGCTCTGTTTATAAGATTGGGATTGTCTTTGATGTACTTGATATACCGTTCTTCCGGACTAAGAAAAACAAATGATTCGATGCGGTGAAAGGCTTGCTTTACGATTCGTTTACCAACAAATTGCCGACTAAACATGCCCAATTCAGGGTTCTTAGATGCCTCCTGGTTGAAAGTAGTAAAGTCAATAAGGTATACTTTGCTCCGTTCCAAAGCTTGGTAGCTAAACTTTGAAGGCTCATCTAAAAAGATTGCATGGAGATTTCCTGATATATGGTGTTCCGGAAACAATTGAAAGGTCGTTTCCTCTTCATCAGGATTTTCTGATTCACGGAAACTTCGAATTAATCCCTTTCTGACATAAAATAGATCCGCCCGTTCAGACCTAAGAGGAATAATAATCTCCCCTTTTTCAAAGGTTCTAATTTGGAGATTACGGATCAAAACGACCAGGTTTTTAAATTTCATTTCAGAACTGCCGGAACAAGCAAATTAACCATTCGTCCTTAACAATAGTGAGAGTGAATAGTTTCAATTCAAGCAGAAGAAAATAGCTAAGAGCAGTGTTCAATCTTTTGATAACGTTTTGGCGCTTGGCGCAGTGGCGGATTTCGGAGCACAAAACTGTCAATACACCACAAAAGTTGATGCGAGGTAGAATGTTCAATTAACCACTTCACCCGCCATTGAGCCAAACGCCTGTTAGCGGTTAGCCGTTTATTCGTATCCATTGCCTGTAAACCAATCATACCCTTCAATTTTTCTATATTCTGTCGGAACTGAATTTAAGATTTTTAAAATTTTGTATTTGTCTCCAAATGGTTCATTTGACGATATGACTACTTTCCCCGTCTTAACGCCCTTATCATTTTTCTGATACGAAACATATTCCAACGTGTCTAGTTTTTCTCCGTTCCATTTATATTTATACATTTCGGTTTCGCCTGGATGTCCATAACAAACACCCCTAACTACTTTTTCTTTTGGTGAAAAAGTTGGATTTATAAATTCAAAGTTCTCTGAAAATGCTTTTTCGTCCTGTCGTAAAAGATAAACATTGCTGAATGCTTTTAAGCAGCAACCTGTTGAACCATACCAGTTTACAACGAAATCATTTAGTCCGTCACCATTAATATCTTGGATTGTGTCGCTTACATAAGTCATAGTCCATTGTTCGTGAGAAACTACTTTTTCAAATTTGCTTTTACCTTTTGTATAGATGTCAATATAAATAGCACTTGGTTCGTTTCTTCTTATTATCAAATGAGGATTTGTCTTTGTAAAATGGTAGTCTGAATTAATTTCCACACTCACAGGAATATTGTCAGGCGTAACTTCATATTTCTTAATAAACTTGTCTTTACTGATATTTTGGTTTGCAATTTTTAAAGCGTCTTGTAAAACCTTGTCAAGTCGAATACTGTCAGCATATTCTTGTTCTTCGATTTCCTTTCTTCTTTCTAAACGCTCTTTTTCTTTTTTGTCAACACTTGTTTCCAAAGTGTCGGCTGAAGCCACAGGAATATGCTTCTTGTCGGTAGGTTGTCCGCACGAAACAAGTGCCGAAAAAAATATTAATATCAATATGTGTAGTGTCGTCTTCATACGGTTACCGCTAACGGTTTGCAGCTACCCGAAGGTGGCGATTTCGAAGCGATTCACTGTCAACCATGCAGAAACTTTGATAGATGCACAAAGTTTGATTTAACCACTGAACCGCCACTTTTGGGTAGGTGCTGTTATGGGCTGGTTGTTTTGTCCCAAAATTCCTTAATGTCACTAATAATTATTCGTTTGTTTTTAAATAATGTCTTCACTATTTCCCCTTCTGATTTTTCAAAGTAATAATACTCAATTATGTCAATTTTGTCATTATTTTGCAGTAAGGAAATGATATGTGTGTCATTATTGGGCGAAAGTCCCATAATTGTAACACTCCCACTTATATTTTTGAGTTGATTCAAAGCATAATCAATTGAAAATTTTAAATCTGGATTATTTATTTTTAGTTTGATTCCTTCGTAAAGATTTCGAACAATTTGGTTATCAGAATCTTTCCATGTTTCAATTTCTGGTCTTAATTCAGGTTTGTTCAAGTATCCTTCTGCGAATTTATCAATAGCTGAATTTGCTAGTTCATGACTATCACCTGCATGTTGTTTGAAAGCTCCTGAACTACCTGTTAAAGCTGTTGAAAACACATGCTCATACCCTTGAATTACTGGTGTTTTATCTGCAGGCTTATCAGAGAGTTGATTTCTAAAACTATTTGGATCATATTCATGTGCTAAAATATGGAATGCCCCATGCAAATACAAAATTTCATTTCCTGTTGCTGTTTCAAGGTTTCTATCATAATTCGCTGTAAATATGTTGTCATATGAATTTAGAAAGTTGATAAAACTAGACGGGAAATTCTCATGAATTAAATTCACCTTTCCATTATTGAATATCGAATCAAGAAATAGCCTACGAAGAAATTCTTGAAAATAAAACCTTTCTGGGTTCGTAATTTTATTCATTCGACAATGAAGTTCGTTTAATAGGAAGAAGTCTTCAAACCCAATTTCATTGATCTTGGTTTTTGCAGTGTATCTTTTCTTAAAGTTCAAAAGCTCTTCTTTCTCATCTTTTAACACAGCTAGTTTATCGTAACGTCCTTTGATAAAATCAGGAAATGCTTGATACAACATTTTAATCCAAATTCTTATTTCGTCAGTATAAACGTCCTTGTTGTAATCTTTTAAACTAAGTTTCAATAAGGCTCTATCAATTATGCGTTTGTTAGTGTTGTCAAGACCTCCAAATTGAATATTTATTCCATTACCTAAGATTATGCTTCTCATAAATTATCACTGTTCAATCCGGATCTTTCAACTTGCCCATAACGTTCCCCGCGCAGGCCTAGTGCGACAAACACACCACGAGCACCAACATGGAAACGGAATGTCAAGATAGGTAATCTCTTCTAGTTTAAAAACGAAAACCGAGCATTGGGCTTGCGCGGTGTTATGCAGCGGCACTTTC
>FWPV01001337.1_pt1 | contig 58230 bp, 47 predicted proteins | sample 2228371 | NCBI WGS metagenome assembly FWPV01 (sample SAMEA103939776, study PRJEB20133) | metagenome
CAGCGCAGGCAGCGTCTCCTTCCACGCGGGCGCCGCCGCCACACGGGCGAACGAAGGCGCGTGCATCTCCTGTGCGGGCGCGGACCGGGCTGGCTCAGTCTCCGGCGCAGACACCGGCGGCTCGACGGGCGCGGCCGGCAGCGAGGCTTCCCGGCTCTCCACGGTCCGCGGAGAAAGCGCGGCGCTGGACGCTGAGACGGGGCCGGCGGGCTTCGGTCCCTCCATCGATGCGTCCGGTTCCACGGGCGCGGCGGGGACGAGCGCGTCCTCGTCCGGCGGGCCTGCCGGGACGGGAAGCTGAGGCGGGGCGTCCGCCCGGGCCATCACGACCGGTTGGGCCGGTTCGCGGACCGGTGCGATGGCGGGGGCGTTCACGGCCTGAGCCTGCCCGGGCGTCGAGGAAAGCGGCTCAGGAGCGGGTCCGGTTTCGGCCGGGGCCGCGGCGGCCGGGACGGGCGGCTCTTCCGGCAGCCGGGAGTCTGCGAGCAGCGGCTCCCGTCCGCTCCAGTGCGCGCCGGCCGGTCCGGGGACGGGCGTCCCGGGCTCTTCCGGCAGCCGGGAGTCTGCGAGCAGCGGCTCCCGTCCGCTCCAGTGCGCGCCGGCCGGTCCGGGGACGGGCGCGCCGGCCGGCGAGACCTGCGGCTCCACCGGCTCGGCCGGGGCCGCAGGTGCGGCAGCCGCTGCGGGGGAGAAGCTTGCGGCGCCCCCGGGATTCATCGCCACGACGGCGGGCTCGGGCGCCCGGACCACCCGGGCGGGGGAGGACTCGGGCTGCGGGGCCGGAACGGACCGGGCGTTCCCGGTCGCGCCGGAGGAGACCGGCGCGGCGTCCGTCCGCGCAGGCACAGGCTGCGGCTGCGCCGTGCTGCTGCGGACGACCGGGGCCGCCTCCGCCCTGGCGGCTGACGGCATCGACGTCTCGGGAGCGCGCGCCGCCGCACCCGGAGCAGGAGTCTGCCGGACCGGAGCGGGCGACGCGGGGACCCGGACGGGAGCCGGCATGGTCACGCGCTCCTGCGCCGGCTGGACGGGAGTGCGCGCCAGCGCCTCCACCTCCTGAGCCAGTCCGGACCCGCGCTCCACATTGATGCGCACGGCGCTTCGGGCCAGCACCTCCTGAGCGGCGTTGCGAGCCTCGGCCTCCACAAGATGCGTCCCCTCGGCCAGCCCCGAAGTGTCCAGCTCATAGCTGAACGGCTGACGGTTGCTGATGTATTTCAGCGCCCTGTCCACATAGATGGCGATGAACGGGCTCTCCCCCAGCGAGCGGTCCGACGCGATGTTGATGACCTTCGTCCCGCTGATGCGCTCGCCGTCCCGCAGGTTCAGGAAGCGGATGGGGTCCGATGTGCGGGGCGGGGCGGGGGAGGGACGGTCCGGGCCGGGGGCGGCGAAGTTTCGCACGCGCACCTTTGTATAAGATTTGCCGACAAGCTTCTCCCCGCTGTAGAGATAGACGGAAAGCCCGTGCATCCCGTCCGCAAAGCGCGTGCTGTCCCACAGGAACGAGACGACCCCCCTCTGCAGCGCGGGGTCTGCAGCCTTCGAGGCGTAAAGCGAGCCGTCCACATGGAGCGTGACGGCCGTCACAGGTCCCGAGGCATCGGACTCGTAGCCCACGGACACCTCCACCGACCCGCTGACCGTCGCGTCCCCTTTCGGGGCCAGAAGCCGCGCGGTCGCCGCCACGGCGGGGAGCCCGCCGTACCCCAGCACCATCAGCAGTGCGAGAGCCGATGCCAGAATCCTTCGCCACATCATGTTCTTGCTCACATCCGTCCTGCCCGCTCGTCTTGGCCGCGTTCAGGATACAGCCGTGCGGCATTCCTGTCAAGGCCGGGCCCGGCCGGCCGCAGGACGGTCCCGCCGCAAAGGGCCGGCAGCGGGAAGGGAAGGGAGACCTATCCGCTCTCGCGCGGATGCGCCCTGCGGAACGCCTCCTCCAGGGCGGCCCTGCCCACGTGGGTGTATATCTGCGTGGTGGACAGGCTTGCGTGCCCCAGCAGCTCCTGGATTATCCTCAGGTCGGCCCCCCCGTCCAGCAGGTGCGTCGCGAAGCTGTGCCTCAGGACGTGCGGGGTGACCTTCGTGGTGATTCCGGCGGACGAGGCGTAGCGCCGGACGATCTTCCAGAACCCCACACGGGTCAGGGGGCCGCGCGCCGAGACGAACACGCATTCCGAAGGCTTCCGCACCAGCCGCGGACGCGCCGCCTCCAGATACAGCCGCAGCCAGAGTCCCGCCTCCTCTCCGAACGGCACCACCCGCTCCCGGTTGCCCTTCCCGATGCACCGGACCAGCCCTTCGTCCAGGTCCAGGTCCATCATCTTCAGGCTCACCAGCTCCGATACGCGCAGGCCGCTCGCGTACATCAGCTCCAGCATGGCGCGGTCCCGCAGTCCGGAAGGCGTGCTCAGGTCGGGCTGGCGCATCAGGCGGTCCGTCTCGTCGCGGGTCAGGCTGACGGGCAGGCGGCGGCCCGGGCTCGGCACCTCCTGCGCGGCCGAGGGGTCGCTCTCCATCCGTGTCCAGTCCAGCAGAAAGCGGCAGAAGGCCCTCGCCGAAGACAGTTTGCGCGCGATGGTCCGCGGCGTCCTTTCCTGCTTCCTCAGCCGCTCCAGCCACCCGGCGATGTCTTCGTGGGCAAGCTCTCCCGGCTCAGCTCCGGCCTTTGCCGCGCTGAAGTGTTCCAGCAGCTCCCGCACGTCCGTGGCGTAGGCGCGGAGCGTGTTCTCGGAGCATCCGCGCTCCACCATCAGGTGCTCGATGAAGGCATCCAGCGCGGCCCGGCAGGCCGCGTTCATCGTATCCTTCCCGGTGTCAGGGAGTTGCCTTGGCGTCATCGATGCGTCTGAAGATGTCTATCCGCGGCGACGGATACTGCATATCGTGCGGCAGGTGCGCCACCAGGCTGAACATCCGCACGGGCGGGTCTCCGCCGAACGCCGCCGCCTGCCGGTACTCCTTCGCCAGCCGGCGCATGAATCTCCTGTAGTCCGCATCGCCCAGCCGCTCGCGGTCGAACGATTCGTAGCTGGACATGACCACCGCGTCCGGCCGCTCGTCCAGCAGAGCGGCGTTCCAGTCCGGGCGGGCTATCAGGATGCGGTAGTCCTCCACCTCCTCCGCGGCGCGGATGCGCATGGTCTCGCTCAGCCTGCCGAACTCCCGCGACAGCGGCGGCGTGTAGAACCACGGGGGACTGACCAGCCCCACCGTGCTTCCCGGCGGGATGTTGCTCCGCATCCAGCGGGCCGCCTCGGTGCGCGGGTCCGGCCGCACGAAAGCGGTGTTCAGCAGCACCGCATGCGTCCCCGCAAGCACCAGCGCCCCTCCCGCCAGCCGCAGACGGACCGGGACGGCGGCCGCCGCCGCTCCGGCCAGCATCGCGAAGGCGGGGATGAGCGGGATGGTGTATCGCGCGAACCGCACCTGTCCGAGCGACAAAATGACGTAGAACACCGCCGCGAACACCAGCACCGGCCGCAGCCTGCGGTCCCTGCTCCGCAGGCTCCAGAAGAGCGCCGCGAACGTGAGGGCCAACAGCGGCCAGCCCAGGCCCGGCAGCAGCGAGTGCAGGAGGTGATAGAGCCAGCCGGGACCGGTCTCCAGGAACACCAGTCCGTGTCCGGTCCGGGCGTGGTGCACCTCGAAGAGGAAGTCCCTCAGGAAGTCCCCGGGATACAGCAGCGGTCCGGGACACCCCAGAAGGAACCCCCCGGCCGCTGCCGCGCACGCGAGAGCAGCCCGCTTCCACCGGGGACCGGCCCCTTCCGTCAACGCCAGAGCCAGCGGCGCAGCGAGGACGGCTCCCGTGGTGTACTTGGTGGCGGCGGCAAGTCCCGAAAGGAACCCTCCTGCGGTGCTGCGTCCGGAAACGGTCATCAGCAGCGCCAGCGACACCCACATCGCCGATGGCACGTCCACCGTGACGAACTGCGAGTGCTGGACGTGAAGCGGCGCCAGCGCTACGAACAGCGCCGCCACCGCCCCTCCCGCCGGACCCGCCAGGCGCTTTCCCGCTAGCCAGCACGCCGCCACCGTCAGGACGCCCATCGCGGCGGTCACCAGACGGCAGACCAGAACCGCGAATCCGTAGCTGAAGCCCTGCGGCGTCTCGCCCAGCTGCATCGGAAGCCAGAGCAGGTAGAGCTGAAGCGTGCCGTAGTTGTAGAAGCGCGGGTTCAGGTTGCCGCGCAGGGGGTCCAGCTTGGAGGTGGCGCCCAGGATGGGAAGCTCGTCCGGGTGATAGGAGTACTGGTGCTCCGGCCCGGGCAATTCCCACAGGGTCCCGGGAAGCCGCAGCAGCGCCGCCAGCAGCAGGATGCCCGCAAGCGTCCAGAACTGACGGTCCAGCCTGCCCCCGGGACGACGGCTCATTGCGCCGCTTCAGCCGCTTTGCCCCCGCGGCCTGCGGATGGGAAGAAAAGCCTCCAGACGATGATCACCATCGCCGCCAGCCCGATGATGTCCCCCACGCTGCCCACCGCGCGGAGGAACGGAGGCCAGGGCACGGGGATGATGTCTCCCAGAAACGCCAGCCGCGTGCTTCCGTCCATCGGGATGTGCCGGAGATACATCACCTCCGCCAGGTCCTCCATCGTGAGCCCGCTGGCCCGCAGCGCGGTCATCGAGACCGGCATGTAGCCTCCGTTCGCCGCGATGACCAGCAGGTTCAGGAAGGTCCCGGCCGCAAGCAGCAGGGCCCCTTCGATGTGGCGGTTCAGCAGGATGCCGATGATGATGACCACGTAGATGGACGGCTGCGCCAGCAGGGTCTGCTGCTCGTTCATCCACCCCTTGAACTTGGCGACGTTCAGAAGGAGCATCAGGACGACAGCCGCCGGGAATATCCACACGTGGCGGATCTGGACGCGCTCCAGGTCCCGGAGCCGGCCTCCCCTCGCAAGGGCCGCCGCGATGGTCAGAGCCACGGCGATGAGCGTCATGCGGCGCTGGCTTCCGGGGTCTCCGGCTTGAGGGGCAGGGAGTCGGACACGGCCAGGAAAGCCTCCACCACTGCCGGGTCGTAGAGCACCCCGGCCGCCTCTTCGATGCGCCTTCGAGCCTCCGCCTCCTGGATTGCGCGGTGGTAGGGGCGGTCGCTGGTCATCGCTTCGTAGTCGTCCACCAGACCGATGATGCGCGACGCCAGGGGGATCTGCTCGCCCGCCAGACCGTCCGGGTATCCCGACCCGTCCCAGCGCTCGTGATGGTGCAGGATGATGTCTGCAAGCGGGGCAAGGAACGGGATCTGGCTGACGATGGCGGCTCCTTCCCGGACGTGGTTGCGGACCACCCGCAGCTCTCCCTCCGTCAGGTCGCCCTGCTTGTTCAGGATGCGATGCGGGACGGAAGCCTTGCCGATGTCCCTCATCAGGGCGGCGTAGCGCACGTTCTTGACCTCCGCCGCGGACAGCCCCAGCTTCTGCGCGATGCGCACGGCAAGCTCGGCCACCCGCTCCGCGTGTCCCAGCGTGCTGAAGTCCTTGGTCTCCACGGCGGTGGCCAGCGTGCGCAGCGCGTTGCGGTAGGCCCGCTCCATCTTTCGCGGAAGCCAGATGAAGCTCACGTACAGGCTGACCAGGCAGAAGACGCCGGCCGCCCCGAACGCGAAGACCACGAAAAGGTGCTCAATCATCCTGTCCCGGACCTTCTCTGGACATCATCCGGATGAACGCCCTCACGACGCGCGGCGAGAACTGGGTGTTCACTCCGTAGCGAAGCTGGCTGATGCCCTCGTCGATGCTCATCGGCTGACGGTAGACCCGGATGAGGGTGGCTCCGCACTCGGGACACGTCTCCGGCATGGGGGAGCCGTCCGGCGGCTTCCATTCGCAGGCGTCGCACTGGCGGCGCGCCTTCCCGTCTGCCACGTTCCGGGTCCCGGTCATGGCGTCGAACGCATCCGCCACCGCGATGATGGCGGCCTCGATGGGCATCTCTTCCCCCTTGAGGCCGTCGGGATATCCCGTCCCGTCCACCCGCTCGTGGTGGTGGCGCACCCAGGGGACGATGGGGTCCAGGAACTCCAGCTGGCTCAGGATCTCGGCGCTCTTGACGGGGTGCTGCTTGATGACCTCCCACTCCTCGTCGCTGAGCCTCGTCGTCTTGTCCAGGATGTCCTCCGGCACTCCCACCTTCCCGATGTCGTGAAGCAGTCCCGCCTCCCATATCCACTGCTGGCTGGCGGCCGGCAGCCGGAGCTCGCGGGCAAGCCTCACGCACAGGTCCGCCACGCGCTTCAGGTGCCCGCGGGTGTAGGGGTGGTACTTCTGCATCAGCATGGCCAGGGTGGTGATGGTCTGGCGGTAGGCCCGGATGTTCTCCGTGACCAGCTTGAGCGTCTGCCTCAGGCTGAAGAACGGCACCAGGATGGGCAGCATCCCCCAGAAGCCCAGCCCCTTCCACACATAAAGATACGCCAGCACGAACGCGAACGGGGTGAACATCACGTAGCTGGGAAGGAAGGCGAACACGCTCTTCACCCACAGCACCTTCGCGCGCATCCAGATGGCGTCGAAGGAGATGTCGTCGTGCTGGGCCGAGTCGGAGACGGCGCTGCCGAGCGCGTAGAAGAACAGGTCCAGCGACAGGGCCGCCACCGTTCCCGCCACCAGGGGCCAGACCACGTGCGGACCCAGAGCCGTCCCTTCGAGGCCGGCCGATGCCAGCTGCACCCCTCCCAGCGCCGAGTAGGTGAGTCCTCCGGCGCAGGTGGTGATGCCGATGACCGTCACGTTGTAAGTCAGATACTGCCAGAGACCTTCGCGCGACTGTCCGGGACGCGCCGAAAGCACCAGCTTGTGGAGCACACTCCCCGTGAACGCGGCCCCCAGAGCGACCAGCACGCCCGCTCCCGGCCCGTACAGCGCCACCACTCCCCAGACGATGATGGGAGTCAGCGTTATCTCGGCGTCGTCCAGCGGGAGCGTGACGGGGAGGAGCTCGCTCGCCAGCGCGATCATCAGGAACGCGCCAATGGCGAACAGGGGGACGCCCTCCCAGTCCTGCACACTGAGCGTGGCCCAGAGGAGCGCCAGCAGGATGAGTCCGGCAGAGTAGCGCAGGATGTCGAACGCGCGAGAGGAGAGTCCTGCAAGGGGCGCAGGGCGCTCGGGGCGCACGATCGCTTCCGCCGCCATCGCAGCCGCTCCGCCTGAGGGCTCGCCTACCCCGGCAAACTGCTCGCGCTTGGAGTCTCCCATGGGTGCCACCACATGCGGTACATCGGACGGAAAGGCACGAACCTTACAGGTCGGAATCTGGCGGGCGGCACGGACAGCACGTCTACCGGTCCTGCCAGTCCTTGGACGGCAGGACGATCGTCCCGTCCCGCGCTACGCCGGTCGAGGGATCACGGCCACTTGGGCCAGATCTTGATCCAGGCGCCGCAGGTCAGAGACAGGGATGCCAGTGCAAGCAGAACCCGCGTGATGGTTCGCATTTGGAAGTGTCACCTTCAGGAGTTTGCTGGTCCGCCCCGCTACGGCAGACCGCCAGGCTTCGCTCGAAGGTTTCAGATTCGCTCGCTCACCGTCCGCGCCGCCGGCCAGAATCCGACCTGATTGTTCGATAAGGCTTCTCTCTGCTGCGCCTCCCTGTCAGCGCTGCCCCTCACCGGGGAAGAATATACTAGCATATCTGCGGACGCTTTTCAAACTCCTTTTTCTTGCACCGGGCCGCCGGATGACCGGCCCTTTCTGCGTCCGCCTCACTCCGCAAACCGCAGGCGCCGGTTGACGGCGTCCATCGTGGCGAACACGGCCGCCTTCACCGGGTCCTGCCTCACCAGACACGACCCGCACAGCACTTCGTCCGCCCGGCTCCCGGCCAGGATGACCACCACCGTGACCACCTGATGCCCCCCCACCTGCGTCACCACCGCATCCTCCACCATCAGCGTCCGGTGGGAGGGTAGGCAGGCCTGGATGGCCTTGAGCGTCGCCGCGGCGACCACCTTCACCTGTCCTGCCGCCGAGGAGGAGCCCTGCGCGGTCCCTTCATAGGTGCTGTCCTGCAGGATGATGTGCACGGTCGCCTCGGCCGTCTGCCCCGTCAGGGAGATGGAGACGTCCGAGAACTGGACGCGGGGAGCGCCGGGCTGCTCCACGCTTCGCTGCGGCCCCTGCACCTGGGCCACGCTCACCTTCTTGTGATCCAGCGTGATGCCCAGCCGGGCCTGCAGGGCCGATTCCACATCCCGCACCAGCTGTTTGGGCGACCTGTCGCCCTGCGACAGGACGTGTATCTCCTGAATGACGCCCGAGTTGTCGCTGACGACACGGGCGCCGATCACATCCTTCAGCTGGCGGATGACCGCTTCCACTTCGGACACGGCGATCCGTTCCGTTGCCATCCTTGACCTCCCTCTGCCGTAGATGAGTTATGAATCGCGCAGCGTGGCCTTCAGGCGCTGGAGGAGCTCCTGGCGGATTCCGTCCACCACCGTGGAGACCTCCTCGTCGGTCAACGTCCTGTCGCTGGAGCGGAAGACCAGTGAAAGTCCGATGCTCTTGCGGCCCTCCCCGACCTGCTCGCCGCGATACACATCGAACAGGATTATCTCTTCCAGAAGAGCGTCCGCCTTCTCCCGGATGACGCCTGCGACCTGCTCGTAGCGCACCTCTTCCGCCACGACCACCGCCAGGTCCCGTCGCGTCGCCGGATACCGGGACTGCGGGTGCCAGCGTCGGCTGGCGCCGCTCCCTTCGGCCAGGACCTCTCCCGATATCTCGAATCCGAATGCCGCCGGCTTCAGGTCCAGCCGGTCGCGGAAATCGGGCGCAAGCTCTCCCACCTGCCCGATGAGCCTCTCCCCGCTGTAGATGTCCGCCGTGTGGCCCTGCCTCCAGTACGGACCGGAGCCGGGCACGAACCGGACGTCCGGGACGCCGAACCGCGCGCACAGCGCCTCCACAATGCCCTTGGCCTGATAGAAGTCCGCCGCCAGAGCGCGCCGGAAGGCCTCCGGGGTCAGCTTGCGGTCCTGATGCGTCCACTGTCCGTCCCAGCGCGAACCCGTCAGGCATCCGGCGACGTTCCAGGTCTCCACCGGATGCGTCTCCTGACGGAACACCCGTCCTATCTCGAAGACGGCCAGGTCCCTGCAGCCTCTTCCGGCGTTCAGTGCGAGCGTCTGAGCCAGTCCCGGGACGAGCGCCAGGCGCATCTCGGCCACATCCTCCGACAGCGCGTTGCGCAGCCTCACCGCCTGCAAGCCCTCCGGCCCCGGCGTGTCGCGGGCGACGATGCTGTGCGTCATCACCTCCCGCATCCCCATCGACAGGAGCAGCGAGCGGACCTCTTCCTCCAGCGTCCCCCTCTCGCTGTCCTTCCCCTGCAGGGACGGGCCGGTGATAAGCGTGGTGGGGAGATTGTTGAACCCGTGGATGCGCCCGATCTCCTCGATGAGGTCTATCTCCTCCGTGATGTCCCCGCGGAAGGTGGGGACCCTCACCCGGACGACATCTCCCTCACGCGAGCACTCCAGGCAGAGCCTCCGCAGGTAGGCCTCGCAGGTGGCCGCCGGGAGGTCCAGCCCCAGTATCGCGGACGCGCGCGACGCCCGCACGCTCACCGTGCGCTCTTCGGCCGGCCGCGCCACCACGTCCACGACCCCGCTGCAGACGGTGCCTCCCGCTAGCTGGCGCATCAGTTCGGCGGCCCTCATCGCAGCCTTCGCGGTGCCCCCCGGGTCCACGTTGCGCTCGAAACGGTACGAGGCTTCCGTCGGGAGACCCAGCGCCCGGGCGGTGGCCCTCACGGACGCGCCGTTGAAGCACGCCGACTCGATCAGCACGTCCACCGTGGACTCCGTCACCTCGGTGTCCGCTCCACCCATCACTCCCGCCACCGCCACCGGCCGGCTCTCGTCGCAGATGGCCAGCATCTCCGGGGTCAGAGTCCGTTCCACGCCGTCCAGAGTACGGATGGTCTCCCCTTCGCGCGCCCGCCGCACAACGACCCTTCCGCCGGGAAGAAGCCGCAGGTCGAAGGCGTGCAGCGGCTGGCCGGTCTCCAGCATCACGTAGTTCGTGATGTCCACGATGTTGTTGATGGGACGCATGCCGGCGGCTGTCAGCCGGCGCGCCATCCATTCGGGCGACGGCCCCACGCGCACCCCCAACACCACCGTGGCGGCATACCGGTAGCACAGGTCCGGGTCCAGGATCTCGATGGACGCCACGCTTGCGGCGGGCGGACCCGAAGCTTCCATCTCGAAGGACGGCAGCTTCAACGGCAGGTCCTGCTCGGCTGCCAGCTCCCGGGCCACCCCGATCATCGACAGGCAGTCGCCCCGGTTGGACATCACGGTGATGTCCAGCACCGGCGAGCCGGAGGCGCCTTCCTGCTCGACCTCCTCCACCTCGAGCCCCATCATCGTCAGCGCCTCGGACGTCTGGGCGACATCCAGGCGGCTGTCCACATATTCGTGAACCCAGTCCAGCGGAATCCTCAAGTCACGCGTCCCCGCGCGGCGGCCTTGCCCGGTCCGCGCTCACGAGAATTATCGGTCTCCCGAAAAGCTCCCCGGCCCCCGGGCTGCCCGGCCGGCCGTTCCTCAGAACTGCTGCAGGAAGCGGATGTCGTTCTCGTAAAACAGTCTCAGGTCATTGATGCCGTGCTTGATCATCGGCATCCGCTCGATGCCCATCCCGAATGCGAACCCGGTCCACTCCTCCGGGTCGATGCCCCCCATCCGGAGCACATTCGGATGGATCATCCCCGCTCCGCCCAGCTCGAGCCAGCGGTCGCCCGCCTGCTTCCACTTCACCGCGAAATCCGCGCCCGGTTCCACGAACGGGAAGAAGTCCCGGCGGAAGCGCACCTCCACCTCCCCGAACATCTCCCGGGCGAACTGGTAGAGGGTTCCCTTCAGGTCGGCCATGGTGATGTGGCGGTCGATGGCGAAGCAGTCCACCTGGTGGAATGTGTGCCCGTGCGTCGCGTCCACGGCCTCATACCGGAAGCAGCGCCCGATGGTGCAGATGCGCATCGGGGGCTTGCGCTCCAGGAACACCCGGCCCTGAACGGCGGTGGTCTGAGTCCGCAGCAGGTGCGAGTCGTCGATGAAGAAGCTCATCTGCTCGTCCATCGCAGGGTGGTCCGGCGGATAGTTCAGGGCGGCGAAGTTGAAGCGGTACTCCTCTATCTCCGGCGACTCCACCACTTCGAAGCCCAGCCCGATGAAGATGCGCTTGATCTCCGCGATGGCCGCCCGGAGCGGATGGCCTCCCGCACGGGGGATGAGCCGGCCCGGCAGCGTCACGTCCAGCCCGGGACCCTCGCCGGCCGCGCCGGCGGCTTCCAGTCCCTGCCTGCGGGCCGACAACGCCTCCGCGATGGCGGCCTTCAGGCGGTTGACGCTCTGCCCGAATGCGGGCCGCTCCTCGGGAGGAAGCGAACCCACGGACCGCAGGAGCGACGTGATCTGCCCCTTGCGGCCCAGCCACCGCGTCTCCACCTGCTCCAGCTGAGCGAGGTCCTTCGCCTCCGCGACCTCAGCCAGCGCCCTGTCTCTCAGACCTTCGATGTCTTCCGGCATCCGTCCCGGTCACCAGCTCCTGTTCTCTGCTTCCCCGCACCGCCTCAGTTGTTCTACGCCGGACGCCCTCCGCGTTCCTGCCTGCCCGCCCTCTCCGGGTGAAAACGACCGCAACCGGCTTGCAGGGAGCGCCGGACCGCCCCACGCGGAAGCGGCAGGACGCACGGGCGCCCTGCCGCTCTCAAATGTCCCGGCCAGTCTCTGCTCGCAGCTCAGGCGCTGATAGCCTGCTTCGCCAGGTCCACCAGCCTGTCGAACGCCGCCGTATCCTCCACCGCCAGATGCGCCAGCACCTTCCGGTCGATGCCCACGCCCGCCTTGTCCAGCCCGTCGATGAACTGGCTGTAGCGCAGCCCCCGGTTCCGGCAGGCCGCGCTGATGCGAGTCACCCACAGCCTGCGGAAGTCGCGCTTCCGGTTCCGGCGGTCGCGATAGGCGTACTGCCCCGCGTGCATGACCGCCTCTTTGGCGGTCTTGAACAGGCGATGACGGCCACCCCAGTAGCCGCTCGCCTGGTCGATGATCTTCTTATGCCTCTTGTGCGTCATCACGCCGCGCTTGACGCGTGCCATCTTACACCTCGTCTCTCTGCCAGTCAGTCATTCTCGCTTCGGTCCACTCCCCCGGGATGCGGGTTCAGACCCTTCCCGCCAGCATCCGCCTCATGCGCTTGACGTCACCCTTGCAGATGTCGTGGTCCAGCGCAAGGCGCCGCTTGCGCGACGGGGCCTTCTTCATCATCAGGTGATTCCGTCCGACGGTATTGCGCAGCAGCTTGCCTGTCCCGGTCACCTTGAACCGCTTGCTCGCCGTCTTGCTTGTCTTGATCTTGGGCATGGGACTCCCCTGTAGAATGCTTTTTTCTGCCGTGCGCGGAGCGGCGCCCCGCAGGGACGGACCACGGCCCGCCCCCGTGCCGCCCGGCGGGCGTCGCGCTCCTCAGGCCGGAGCGGAAACGCTCCCCGGGTCTTCCGGAGACCGCGAGGACTCTCCGTTCCCGGCGTCTGTCTCCGCCGGGGCGGCCTTCCCCTCACCGGCCTCCGGCGCGGACGACTTGCCGGCCTTGCCGCCCTTTGCGGCCTTCTGGTCCCCCGCGGCCGGCGCCCTGTCGGCCTTCTCGGCCTTCTCGCGGTCCGCGACGGGCTTCGGAGCCAGCACCATCGTCATGGTGCGCCCCTCGAACGTGGGCGGCTTCTCGATGATGGCGACCTCCTCGATGCCCTCGCACAGCATGTCGAACTGCTTGCGAGCCACCTCGGGGTGGGTTATCTCACGGGCCCGGAAGATCAGGGTCACCTTGACCTTGTCCCCGTCCCTGAGGAATTCCAGCATCCGCCGCTTCTTGATGCCGAGGTCGTGGGAGCCCGTCTTGGGACGAAGACGGATCCCCTTCACCTCCACGTTCTTCTGCTTCTTCTGCGCCTCCCGGTCCTTGCGCCCCTGTTCATACTTGAACTTCCCGTAGTCCATCAGACGGCACACGGGCGGGTTCGCAGTGGGAGCGACTTCGATGAGGTCCAGTCCGCGTTCCCGGGCAATCTCCAGAGCCTCCCGCGTGGGCATCACGCCCAGCTGAGCCCCGTCCTCGTCCACAAGCCGGACTTCCCGGACGCGGATTCTCTCGTTAGTCCTGATGTCTCTGTTTATGGGCCTTCACCTCAGACGTCACAACACTCGACGGGACAGTGTCCCTCGAGACGAAGCAAAAGAGCTAACCCGCCTAGTATATGGCCATATGCGGGCGCATGTCAAGGATGGAGGGCTTCCTGCGCGAAGCGCACGAACTCCTCCAGCGGCCGGGAGCCCAGGTCCCCCTCGTCGCGGGAGCGCACGCTCACACAGCCCGATTCCACCTCCCGGTCCCCGACGATGAGCATGTACGGGATCTTCTGAAGCTGCGCCTCGCGGATCTTGTAGCCCGTCTTCTCGTTGCGCGTGTCCACCTTCGCGCGCAGCCCCGCTTCCTGGAGCGCCTCCCGCACTTTCTCCGCGTACTCCGCGTGCCGGTCCGCGATGGGAAGCACGATGGCCTGCACCGGCGCCAGCCACAGCGGGAATGCTCCCGCGTAGTGCTCGATCAGCACCCCCATGAAGCGCTCCAGCGACCCAAGGAGCGCCCGGTGTATCATGATCGGCCGGACCGCCCGGTTCTCCTGGTCCATATAGGAGATGTCGAACCGCTCAGGTTCGTTGAAGTCCACCTGGATGGTGCTGCACTGCCAGACCCGCCCGATGGCGTCCCGGATCTTGATGTCGATCTTGGGGCCGTAGAAGGCTCCGCCTCCCTCGTCCACCTCGTACTGCAGCGACCGGGCCTCCAGGGCCTTCCGCAGCGCTTCCGTGGCCTTCTCCCAGCCCTCGTCGGTGCCCACGAACTTCTCGGGACGCGTCGAGAGATACACCTCGTAATCCGTGAAGCCGAACCGGGTCAGCATCGACACCACGAAGTCCAGCACCCGGACGGTCTCCTCCTCCAGCTGGTCCGGACGGCAGAGGATGTGCGCGTCGTCCTGCGTGAACCCGCGCACCCTCATCAGCCCGTGAAGCACGCCGGACGGTTCGTAGCGGTACACCGTCCCCAGTTCGGCCCAGCGTATCGGCATCTCCCGGTAGCTGCGCAGGCGCGACTTGTAGATCAGCAGATGGAACGGGCAGTTCATCGGCTTGATGAGATACGGGCTGCCCTCCACCTCCATCGGCTGGTACATGTTCTCGCTGAAGAAGTCCAGGTGCCCGCTGGTGCGCCACAGGTCCTGCCGCGCGATATGCGGCGTGTAGACCAGGTCGTAGCCCCCCGCCAGATGGGCGTCCCGCCAGTAATCCTCGATGAGCTTGCGGACCAGCGCCCCCTTCGGGTGCCAGAACACGAGCCCCGGGCCCGCGTCCTCCTGGATGGAGAACAGGTCCAGCTCGCGCCCCAGCTTCCGGTGGTCGCGCTTGCGTGCCTCCTCCAGCCGGCGCAGATGCTCCTCCAGCTCCTGCTCGGTATGGAAGGCCGTCCCGTAGATGCGCTGGAGCATCGGGTTGCGGGAGTCGCCCTTCCAGTAGGCGCCGGCGATGGACAGCAGCTTGAACGCCTTCACCTGCCCCGCGTGCGCGACGTGCGGTCCACGGCACAGGTCCACGAAATCGCCCTCGCGATACGTGGTGATCTTCTCTCCGTCCGTTATCCCTTCCAGGATCTCCAGCTTGTAGGGCTGGTCGGCGAACATCTCGCGGGCCCTGTCCCGCGAGATCTCCTCGTATTCGAAAGGCCGCGCCTCGCGGATGATCTCCCGCATGCGCGCCTCGATCTTCTCCAGGTCCTCGGGCGTGAACGGCTCCGGCTTGTCGAAGTCGTAATAGAAGCCGTCCTCGATGGCCGGTCCGATGGCGATCTTCACCTCCGGCCACAGGTCTTTGACGGCGTGCGCCATCACGTGAGCGGCCGAATGCCGCAGCGTGCTGACGGGATACTCGGGATCGTTGGATGCGGACATGGTCTCCTCTTCGTCTGCTACGCTCTACAAACGCGTCGCCGGGAAGTCCCATTGGCGATCGTGCCGGAGCGCCGGTCCGCGAGGGACCGGCTCCGCACGTAGAGGTAATGGTCTCAACTGTTATACCCCCGGGGATGGTCCCGGTGCCACCGCCAGGCCGTCTCCACGATGGTCTCCAGCGTGTTCAGCTGCGGCTTCCATCCCAGCTCGCGGATGGCCTTCTCGCTGCTGCCCACCAGCCGGGCGGGATCGCCCGGCCGCCTCGCCCCCACCTTCCACGGCACCTTCAGTCCCGTGACGGACTCCACCGCCCGGATGACCTCCAGCACGGAATAGCCGTTCCCGTTTCCCAGGTTGAACGCGTCGGACGGGCCGCCCCCCTCCAGCCTCTCGATGGCCAGCAGATGGGCGTCGGCCAGGTCGCAGACATGGATGTAGTCCCGGATGCAGGTCCCGTCGGGCGTGTCGTAGTCGTCGCCGAACACGGTCAGTCCCGGGCGGTGCCCCGCCGCCGCCCCGATGGCCAGCGGGATGAGATGATGCTCGGGGTCGTGGTCCTCCCCGATGTCCCCGGAAGGGTGGGCGCCGGCGGCGTTGAAGTAGCGAAGGCTGATGGACTTCAGTCCGTAGGCCACGTCATACCATTTCAGCACCTTCTCGAAGAACAGCTTGCTCTCCCCGTAGGGGTTCGTGGGGTTCTTCGGGTGCTCCTCGTCCAGCGGCAGCCGCTCCGGCTCCCCGAAGACAGCGCAGGTGGACGAGAAGACCAGGCGCTTCACGCCCGCCTCCAGCATGCAGTCCAGCAGGTTCAGGCCGGCCCGCACGTTGTTGTCGAAGTACTTCTGCGGGTTGGCCACCGACTCCCCGACGGCGGCGAAGGCAGCGAAGTGCATCACCCCGTCCACGGGATAGTCGCGGAACACCCCGCGGAGCGCTTCGCGGTCCATCAGGTCCGCGACGACGCACGGCACCCCCGGCGCCGCCTCCAGATGCCCGTAGACCAGATTGTCCAGCAGCACCACCTCGCGCCCCGCCTCCAGCAGCCGGCGCACGGCGTGGCTCCCCACATATCCCAGTCCGCCAGTGATGAGCAGCAACGGCCGTTCCCCTTCCTTACTTCTGACACGCATTATTCCGCTGCCGGCGGAACAGCCGCCCGGCGCGGAGCAGTCATGATAATAGGCATCCCGGCAGGGATGCCTTCACTCGTCGAGGCCAAATTATCACGGATTTGCCGTCAACGCTTTGCCTGAATGCCCGGTGACGTGGAAAAGATAGTGTAGAATAGGTGGTCCGGACGCCATTCCGCGGCCATCCCGCCTTTCGCTCCTTCCGGGCCGGATGCCGCCATCAGGCGAAGGGACCAGCCTGTCGCAATGACTCATACTTTATAAGAAAGAGGACCCCGGCCGAGCCAATGGAGCCCGCTGAACTCTTCCGGAGATACGATCACAACCCGCTCTTCACGTTCCGCCAGATGCCCTATCCGTGCCACTCCGTCTTCAACACGGGGGCGACCCTGCTGCCGAACGGCGAGACGCTGCTGCTCCTTCGCGTGGAAGACCTCGAAGGGCGCTCGCATCTGACAGTCGCCCGGAGCGAGGACGGCGTCACGGACTGGCGCATCGAGGACCGGCCCCTTCTGCACCCGGACGACGGCGACCCCTACGAAGCCTACGGGTGCGAAGACGCGCGCATCACGCGTCTGGAGGAGGAGGACGCCTGGGTCATCGCCTACACCGCGTATTCCCCCTACGGCGCCGGAGTGGCCCTCGCTAAGACCCGGGACTGGAAGAGCGTGGAGCGCCTGGGGCTCATGCTCGCGCCCAACAACAAGGACGCCGCCGTCTTCCCCAGGAAGATCCGCGGGAAATACTGGATGTTGCACCGCCCGGTGGCGGGGTCGCTGGAGCACATCTGGCTGACGGACTCGCCCGACCTGCGGCACTGGGGCTCGCCGTACTGCATCATCAAGGAGCGGGGAGGCCCGTTCTGGGACGGCCGCAAGGTGGGGGCCAACACTCCGCCCATCGAGACCCCGGAAGGGTGGCTCATCCTGTATCACGGTGTGAAGCAGATGCCCGGCGGACCCACCTACCGGATGGGCGCCGCGCTGCTGGACCTGGAGGACCCGCGCCGCCTCATCTCCCGGCTGCCGCACTGGATCCTGGCCCCGCACGAGTGGTACGAGGTGACGGGCGATGTCCCGAACGTGGTCTTCGCCTGCGGAGCCGTGGAGCGCGGCGACGAGATCCATCTGTACTACGGGGCGGCGGATACCTACATCTGTCTGGCCTACGCCAAGACGGCGGACCTGCTGGACGCGCTGCTCGCGCACAAGGTCAACTCCCGCATCCCGGCGGGCGTCAGCCTGTAAAGGCGACTGACGGCGTCCCGGTGCAGTACGCAAGTCCTATGGCTGCCTGCTGTCCGGCCGCTTATAATCGCGGGTGAAGGGCGGGGCACGCCGTGCCCGGCAGCCCGGCATCTTGATGCAGGAGAAGCGTCGATGAAGATTTCCGTCGTTGCAGAGCTGTGCGCCGGGGAGGGCATCTGCGAGCAGGACGCCCCGGAGCTTTTCGAAGTGGTGGACGGATTGGCTGTCGCCAAGATGGAGGAGGTTCCGGAGCACCTGCAGGAGGCCGCGCGGACCGCGTGCGCCAACTGCCCCACCGAGGCGATCAAGATCGAGGAGTAATCTCCCCGTTCGCTCGCATCTGTTTCTGTTCTTCTGATTCTCTCCTTTCCCGGCCCGGTCCGGCCCGCAAGGCCGCCGGGCCGTTTGCTTTTCCTCCCTGGACAGCTTGCAAAGCCCGGCCGGGCCCGGATGCCGGATGCCGGGTTCGGGCCGGGCCGCACCGGCGCCCGGTCAGTTGGGCACTTCGCCCCGGCCCGGAAAGCAGCCGGCTGACGGTCTCCGGTCCTGCGGAGACGCGAAAGGGTTGCGGCCCCGGACGCAGAAGGGTAAAAAGGATATGTGACAACGACACGGCAGGCCCGCGCCGCCGGTCGTCTGCTCCGGATGGGGCTTCGGTCCTGTCCGGACTGTCTTCGTTCCCGCGGGGGGAGCCGGCGAAGGCCGGCTGAGAGGCCCGGAGATTCGGGCGACCCCAGGAACCTGATCCGGGTAATGCCGGCGTAGGAACAGCGGAAAAGCGCGGACTTTCCCCGAAAGTACCGCTTCTGGAATCGCGTCTGTCAGCGCCGCTGTACGCAGGACCCGGCCGGCGGCGCCAGTTGCTTCCCTGCCCGGAACTCGCGTCTCGGGAGGGAAGGGGCCTTCCATTCCTGATGGAGGCGCCTGACAATGGCAACAGACAGACGACGGCGTGGCTTCACGCTCATCGAACTCCTGGTGGTGATCGCCATCATCGCGATCCTCGCCGCCATCCTGTTCCCCGTGTTCACTCAGGCGAGGCAGAGGGCGCTGGAGACTCAGTGCCTCTCGTCCGCGAAGCAGATCGGCACGGCGGTCCGGATGTATGTGGACGACCACAACGGGGCCTGGCCGCCCCTGACCGGCTTCAACGAGAATCCCCCGGCAGGCAGGCCCGGCCATATCGGGCCCGAGGAGACGCTGGCCCCCTATGCGAAGAGCAAGCACCTCTTCCGCTGTCCCGCGGACGTGGGCGGGCCGTTCAGCGCTCCTCTGAGCTACTGGGAGAAGTACGGGCAGAGCTTCAGCCTGAGCTCCAACTGCTTCTCGTGGCTTCCGGGACTCTCCATCGTCAACGACCAGGATGTGACGGACCCCGGAGGCTGGTTCCGCTTCCCGGTCCGCGTGGTCCGGGACTCCATGTTCGAGTATCCCAGCCAGACCCGCATCATCCGGGAGATCATGCTGCCCTGGTTCGGGCGTGAGGACGACCTGTACGGTCAGAAGCAGTTCTTCCGGCGCTGGCACGCGCGGGGCGGGACCATCGTCTTCGCCGACGGCCACGCACGCTTCCTGACCAACGAACAGGACTATCTGGAGACGTACTACTCCCCGGACGGCAGGAAGACCCGCGACAATCCTGCCGGGAGCTGGTAAGGAGGGCAGCGCAGATGGAAGACGCAGCAAAGACGTCGGGACGCCTGTCGTCCCTCTGGTTGGGCTGGACGGCGCGCGACTGGGCGGTCGTCCTGGTGTGCGGGGTGGTGTTCGGCCTCATCTACCGGGTCTGGGACGACCTGTATACCGTGATGCTGGTGGACTGGGGCTGGAACCTGGCGCCCACGAGCCTCATCAACGGGATGTGGTTCATGGGCGGGTTCGTTCCCGCCGCAATCACGCGCAAGCCGGGTACGTGTCTGTTCGGCGAGTCGCTGGCGGCGCTGGTGGAGGTGACGGTGGGGCCCTACACCATCGACGTCGGCGACTTCGGGCCGGAGATCTACCGCACGGTCTACATCGCCGGGCAGGGTTATCCGGTCTTCAATATGGTGCTGTACGTCGGCATTCTGGAAGGGCTCGCGCCGGAGTACGTCCTGGGCTGGTTCGGGTATCGCCGGTGGGACTGGACGGCCTGGGTGCTGGCCGGAGCGGCCGGCGGGCTCATCGAGTTCTGCACGGGCATCTGGATGACGCACTACTACGTCTTCGAGAGCACCTGGACGTTCTGGGGTCTGCTGGTGACCTCGCTCGTGGGAGTGGGAGTCATCGGAGGCACCGTGGCCTGGGTGGTCGGCCGCATCGTGTGGCGCGGCAAGGAGGAGCGGATATGAACTCCGGGACCCGCAATGCGGATTGCACCCGCTACGGACTGCCGCGCTGGCGCGCCTCGGACGTGTGGTGGACCGCCGGCATCGGCCTCGCCGGAGGGCTGCTCTACCGCTTCGTCTTTCCCGCATTCAGCGCGGCGTGCGGGGGAGGCGATGCGCAGCCCTGGAACAGCCTGACGAACGGGGTGTGGATGCTGGCCGGCTTTCTCGCCCTGGGAATCACCCGCCGCCCCGGTTCGATGATCGTTGCCGAGATGCTGGCGGCGCTGGTGTCGGTGCTGCTGTCCGGACAGACCCACGCGGAGATAGAACTGGCCGGACGGACGCAGATGGTGCTGCACCCCCTGGTGTTCACCGGTCTGCTGCAGGGGATGGGCGGGGAGGCCGTCTTCTGCCTCCTCCGCTATGCGGACTGGCGTCCGGGAGTGTGGGTGCTCTCGGCGGCCGGATGCGCCTGGTTCAGCTACATCAGCGGCATCTACGTGACGAAATGCTACGTGCTGTTCCCGCCGGCGGTCCAGGCGGGCATCTTCGGCGGGACGTTCGTCAGCACGCTCATCCTCTGCGCCCTGCCGGCGTGGTGGCTGGGAGTCCGGCTTCACGGAAGCTCGAAGCGCTGAGTCCCTGCGGGCCGGGGCGGGTGGAGCGTCGGCTTCCCCTCCCGGTCCGCGAAGCCGGGCCGCGGAGTCTCTGTTGTACTTGGTCTGACGCCCGCGAGCTGCGTCAGCTCGGGCTTCCGCCCTCGTACTCCGCGTCCCAGATGGTGAGGGAGGTCTGGAAGAATCGCACCCGGTGCGGCTCGGACTTCAGCCTGTAGCCGCTGGGCAGGCAGTCGGGAGGCAGCGCCTCCTCCATGGAGTCCAGTATCTCGTCGAAGGCGCTCTTCAGCGGACCGTTCAGATACCGGACGTAGATCTTCTCCGTCTGTCTCTCTATCATCCCCGCACTCGCTGAGACCCCGCCGCCCGGAACGAGGGCGGCCTGCGGTCTGACACCCGACCGGGTTGCGTATCTCTCCGGAGCAGGTCACGGGGCCGCGCGTCCGGCTCCCGGCCCGGTCTTCGCCTGCTCCCGCGGCGCTCCGCCATGGAGTCGCCGCCCCCGGACATGGATGATAGCACAGACGAGCCCCTCCATGGAAGTCCCCTGCTGCGCGCCGTCCGCCCCGCGCCCGGGAATGCGGCCGGAGGGCTGCCCGGCGCCGCGCATCCTTGTCCGGGACCTCCGGGGCCGCGCCTCAGGATGCAGTCCCGCCTGTCACAGGACCTGTTGGTGCACGGCGCCCTGCCGACGGAAACTCGTTGGCCGGTCAGCAAAATACGGGTGGACGCAGAGAACGGGTGGCCGGGAGACGTGCGGACCGGGAGGCGTCGGGACAGCAGGGCCGGGGAGGCCGGCGCGACGATTCGCTCCGATAGCCGCATGTACGTGGAACCCGCCGCCCGGAGGACGACGGGACAGAGAGGCCGGGGGGCCGTGCGCCGTCCCGTCGAGGCGAAGGACAGTGCTGTAATGTCAGCCTGATGGAGATTTGAAGCCCCCGCCCATCCTGCTGTGAACCGCCTCTGTCACAATCGGTCCAGGTAGCACTCCTGAGCGAACCTGGCACCCCCACTCGCGGGCCGCCTCCCCGGCGGCCCTTTTTTTCTTTGGTCTGCCTTCGGGACCAGGGCAGAAGCGTGGAAGAATTCCCTAGAGAAGCCCGCAACAAGACTGATTCTGGCGTGCTCACACCCGTAAGGATAGGTTTGCCTGTGAAGACTCTCGTACTACCGGTTCTTTCCGTGCTTCTTGTCCTGGCAGTGCACCGGCCCGCCCAGACAACGATCGTCATCGGGCCGCTCTCCTCCGCTCGCCCTGTGAGCCCTTTGCTCTACGGCACACAGGTCTTTTGGCTGCGTCAGGGAAACGGAGCGCTGGTGGCCCCGTATCACAAACTCCTTCAGCCGGTTACCTTCAATCCGTTCCTTTTGGAGAAGGCAAAGGAGATGCCGGTATCAACGCTGCGTTTCCAAGGTGACAACGTCTATTACTGGCGCTACGGAGTTGGCCCGCACCACCTGCGCCCCGGCACGAATTTCTCTAAGTATGGCAATAACATCTGGGCAAACGACTTCGGCACAGACGAATTCGTGGCTCTTTGCCGTGCCATCGGCGCTGAACCGGTGGTTGTCGCTCCGTATATCGTTGCCAGGAGGCAGGTGGAAGGAGCGCCGATTGCAGACCAGCTGGCTGCCAACTGGGTCGAATACTGCAACAGCCCGAGTCCCGGCCTGGATTACGGACGTCAGCAAGGCTGGGAGCCCACCACCTTCACGAACTCTGCCGTAGGTCTTGCGGATTGGGAGCCAGGAAAAGAGTATTCTCCCGGGAATCGGGTTCGCCGCCACGGCGCTGCGTTCGAGTGCCTGCAGTCTCATACGTCGTCCTATTCCATCGAGCCAGGCGGAGGGGTGAACTGGCTTCCATACTGGCGTTGGCTGGAACCGGAAGAGGTCTCCGTTCCTGGCAAGTCGTGGAAAGCCACAGAAGCGGCTCCTAGAGGCTATTTTGCCTGGCTCAGGGAGTATTTCGGACACAGAGAACCCCACAACATCCGCTACTGGGAGATCGGGAATGAAGAGTGGGCCTGGGGCAGGGGAGGACCTTCCTGGGGACGTCCGGAGCGATATGCTGAGAATGCGCTTCGCATCATCAGGGCCATGAAGTCCGTCGATCCCAGCATCTGGTGTGGCATCAACATGCCGGGCCCTCTGGATCACGACCGAAGAGCCTTTCAGGAAGCTGTGTGCGGCAAACCGGGTGCCTATTCGGAAGTGTACAATGCCGCCGACTTCATAGTTTGGCACATTTCGCTCGGCACGAATCGTCCGAACAAGGAGGACCCGCTAGCCGAGTACAGCGCGCAGTTCGCCGAAGTAGATGCACACGAGGAAAGTCATAGAAGTCTACTACAAGACTACCCTAAGCCTGCTTTCGTCACAGAGTTCAATGTGCGATATGGCCTTTACGGCGGCGCCGACCCGAGAGACCAGGTTCATATGCATCGGCTAAAGTCTGGTTTGATATTCGCGTGCATGTTCAATCAGTTTGCGCGGCTCGGGTTCACGGCCGTAAATCAGCTTCACTTTGCGGACGTAGGGGCATGGTACGAGTCACGTCTTTTTAGAATGATCTATCAGGACATCAATGAACAAACCCGACAGTCACGTCAGGGAGTCACTCCGTCATACTTGGCAATGAAGCTTTATGGTCACTTCGGAAAGGGTCAGGTCATTGATACAACCGTCAGTGAAGAGTCCGGAATTCATGCTCAAGCATTTCGTGACCCCGTGAACCGACGATTGAGGTTATTTGTAGTCAATCAATCATCGACAGAGGCTAAGACTGTGTCGCTGGACTTTGGAGAGTTCAGACTGGCCGGACCGATAAACGTTTACACTCTGACTGCGTCGGAGGCGGCCGGAGGAATGGAGGCTTCCAACGAAGATACCCCAGGTGCGGTAGCGATTTCGGAGTCCTTCCTCTCCAGTCCCTCTTCTCTGGCCGGTGGATACCGTTTTCCGCCTCACTCTCTCACGGTCCTGGATATACCGGAGACGGACCGGGCATCGAAGCTCGAACTGTCGGTGACTGCGAACAACACCTCTCCGAAGCCGGGTGATGAGGTCATTTTCATCGTCACGGCGCGCAATGCCGGGGACGAGGTGCTGGAGAGTGCACAAGTTGAGTTCTCCATACCGGCGGCGACCGACTACGTGGAGGGATCCAGTGTGCCGGAGGCGGAGTTCAGAACGGAGATGCGGGTTTTGAGATGGCAGATTGCCGACGTGCGTCCGGGACACAGCCGCCAGCTCAGATGCCGCGTCCGTGTGCGTTAGGGGTTCGTAGTGGCGGTAATTATGGGTCTATGCTGAAGCTACCCTCTCAATCAAGGAGGCGACTCTCTGGGCGGCCTGGCCGTCGATCGGGCCTACATAGCGTTCAAGGAAGGCGAGACGTCGCGATTGCACCTGGTCCCATCCTGATCTTTCGAGAAACACGGTGCGTATGGCTTCGGGGACGAGCGACAAATCTTTGATTTCAAGAGCGGCACCTTCGGCGTGATACGGCAGTCCCTGCTCGACCGGGAAGGGATTGACGAGCAGGAGGGGTTTGTCCAGGATGATCGCCTCAAGTGCGCAGGTGGAGTAGGCTGTGATGAGCCCTCCTGAGGCTGCTGTTAGTGTCTGCGTGTCCCAGTCTGTGACGACTACGGCCGAATCGGGAGCAAGAGAACTGGCAATGTCGACGTAGAAAGCAGGCTGCTCGGAGGGATGAGGCCGGATGAGGAGGATTATCCTGTCGTGATAGAGACGACTGGCTTCCAGGATGCTAGATAGGTAGCGCTCATAGTCTTCGCGTTGAACCTCTCCCCAGTCCACCATAGGTTGCGTAGCCAGGACCAGCGGGACACGTTCCCCATACTTTTCAGCCAGAGCTCGCCCAAGTGGGACTGCCTCCGCGCGAAGATGCCAGAGGCGGTCGAAACGGGGTTGACCGGTAAGACAGATGCGGCGCTCATCCACCCCTCGCGCGCGAAGCAGATGGGCACTGTGGACATCAGAGACCGCTACGGCGTCCAGCTCTCCTGAGCCGTAGGGTGGAGTGGGGGACCTCAAAAATGGTTCTGCTCCCCACCTTTCGGGGGCCAGAGACGCGAGGAATTCCCAGAACATTCGCCCAGCCCGCGACGGGATTGACTGATTTGTGGCTTCCAGACTCTTCCCGGTCAGGGCGCCATCCTGGACAAGCACTGTCTTGGCACCGACCAATCGGGCTCTCTTAGTGACCATCCTCTCCAAGAAACCACGATCGTTTCCCTGAACGACAACCGAAGGTCTAAGCTCCTCGAAGACCTCTTTCAATGTCGACCAGAACTTGCGCCCTAAGAACACCCACTCTTCGGGCTCGCACTGCCACAGTTGCTTTCTGGCCGAGGAAGTATTCGGCACATATGTTACGTTGAGGCAATGGGTGGGTGGCCACCTTATAGGCAATCCAAAATACTCTTCAAGCGAAAGCCCAATACAGTGCCAGCCACGGCCCGCAAGGGCGGACGCCACCGGTACAAAGGTCGCGGCCTGATTGGAGGTGCTTACGGCAAATATCGCTGTTCGCATCACGCTTCGCCCCTGATTTGCGCCAGTTCCCGCTTGAAGACGCCCAGTGCGAACAACAAGAAGACGTAGAGGACCGCGAGACCAATGCCCCCTAGAATGCCAGCTATTCCCCACGGGGATATCAAGCGGCACAGCACGTAATACAACACTGCTGCTGTCAAGATGCGCAAGAAATCACCGAGAGGCACCCTCATCCCCTCCCGGACCCAAAGATATAAGACCGTCGTCACCGTCACAAATGACTGACTCAGCATATTAGCCCACGCCGCTCCAGTAGCTCCCATAGTCGCACACAGACCCCAGGCAAGCCCAAGATTGATTGACACGCTTACAGGAGCCAGCGCAACGTAGAAGCGTTCTCTATCTGTCGTGTATAGATAACTTGCAGCCGGACTTCCAAGTGGAGCAATGACCGCTGCAACGATAAGAATCCTCATCAAAGGCACTGCATCTCTGAACTGGTCGCCGTACAATTTTCCAACAAGAGTTTCGGAAAATGCCAGAGCACCTGTCCCCAGTAGCATGCTCAGGGCAAACACCCATCGTGTTGACATCTCATATAGACGGCGAGCCTCATTCTCCCTTCCCTGACCCACTCTCCGTGCAAAGACAGGGAAGATGACGGCGGTAAGGCTTTGTGGAAGACGAGCAATCAGCATAGACAAACCGGCGGCGATACTGAAGAATGCCATAGCCGACGGGCTGGCATAGCGGCTCAGGAAAAAGAGTTCTGATCTCTGCCACACGATGACGTCCGCTACTAGCACAATAGATACGCGGTATGCGTATTGTCTGACTCGCGTGTGGAGGGTGGCATCAATGGTGGAATGTGCTCTCAGAAGGGAGATGAGTCCCGTACGGCGTGCTAGCCACGTTGCGCTTAGAGCGGTCAAGATGAGTCCAGAGAGGAACAGTGATAGCAGGTGCGCGCCGGCGCGGATGAGAACATACCACACGAGGGCTCCGCTTGCGGCGCGGAACACGACGGCCACCGCAAGGCTGCGGAAATCATAGAACCCGCGGCTTGCCGCTTGAACCCCCGTCCACAGGCCGCCAGCAATGACTAGCAGCATCACAATGGGGGCGTAGCCGGGCATCCAATCCGCCGACCGGGTGAGAGACCACCAAGCGATTGCCGTACATCCGAGCCCTGTCAACACTGAGAGGCGGAAGATGGAGCCCAGGCAGTAGCGGATGATGGGGGGGACCAAATCGGAGCGCGCCTGTCCTTGTTTCTCAGCAATGAAACGCTCCACTGCACGAACGTACCCGAGCCCTCCCAGCAGGGATCCGGTGTCCGTCAGCCACGTTACGAAGCTCACGATGCCAGCCCGGTGGGGGCCTAGTCCTCGTGCGACGATGATGGATGTTGCCAGCGCTATGCCGTAACCGACAACCAGGTTAAGTGCATGCCAGACGACGTTCGAGGCGAACGCCCTCCGTTCGGACCCGCGGGAGGGCTGAAGGTCCACCGAGGGATTTTTGTCCCTTTCACCCATACCGGTCCGGTCGACCGTGTATCTATGTATCGGCGTCCCGGTTATATGCTGCACGCGCGTGTCCGCGCGGGAACAGCACACGAGGTTTCCTCACTACCTTGTTTTCTTTGTGAGGATATCGTGAGAACTGTGCATTGTAGATCTGGGAGTGACCCGAGGCTGCCTCATGCAAGGGTGCGGTAGCCCCACTTGAGGCGGCGGACAAATATGGAATCTTCAGCATTGCGCCGAGCACGAGGCAGAACACGTAGTAGTTTCGGTTCAACGTAAAGGCAGGTTCCGTCAAGCCCGTGATGAAAACGGCCAAGCAAGAGCAGTACAAGGCTGCTGCCAAACCTCTCCTTGGACCTGGAGGAGACCGCCTGATGGCCATCAGACCGTAGTACAAGGTTGACCCCACAACGAAGAGCCCTGCTATTGCACCCGCATAGCCAAGTTCTGCCAAAGTCTGAAGATATCCGCTGTGGGCGGAATCCAGCTTAGTGGGGTCTGAGATTTCGCGAGTTTTCTTGATGGTGATGAACTGGTCTGGCCCAATGCCGAGAATAGGGCTTTCGCGGAATTTCTGAAGGGCCTCACTCCATACCTCCTTTCTCTTCTCCAGAGTGGCTAATACGCTTCCTTCTCGAGGGTTGAATATTCGTTCCAAGAGATTGTTCTGTGGAAGTAACGCGGCAAGGTCGGGGCCCTTAAGAAGGATTGCCATTACGAGCAGGGTAAGGGCGATTGTGGATGATAGTGCTATCTTGATTCGTCCCGTCAGCCATGGCAGTAGGGCAAAGGTCGCAACCATCGCACCGAGTGGGGCTCTGGAGCCGGTAACGAAGATTCCAGCTACCAGCGAACTCAGAACGAATAAGGCGGAAAGAAACCGTACTCGAGACTGCGAGAAGAGTACGCCGTAGAGTGCGAGGGGAGTAAAGAGAACCAACCAGGCTGCAAGCCCAGGCCCGCTGGTGAACAGTCCGAATGCCCGACGGAAGTAAAGCGCCCGGCTGACGCGGATGTAGATTTCCTCGCCGGCGCCGAAAATCTGGTAGTACCAGAAGTAATAGGTATCCCGCATGAGGTATTCGGCGACAGCGAGGAGACTGAAAAACAGGGCGCCTACCAAAAGTACTTTAAGGAAAGAGCGGGCTCGCGCCCAGTCGGTCAGGAGAGTGAATGCAGCAGCTGCTAACGTGAAACCAGTCAGAGCCTGAATCAGGACCTTGCGATAGGATGCCTGTGCAAGGTGAAACCATATGCTGTAAGCGGCCAGTGGTTCGGTCCTAATGAGGAGTGCTACGGCTGAGGATATCATCGCAAGACCGAAGAGTGCGATTGCGAGCAATGGTATCTGAAAACGTGCGGGTGTGCGCTTGTGGCCCACGGCGTAGAGTGCCAGGACGAGGGCAAGTGAAAGACAAAGGATATCCTCGATCACAAAAGTGCTGAGCAGAGAGTGGCCGAAGTATTTGCCGACTTGGCCGCTCATCGTGGTAACAAATGCCACGAGGAGTGTATAGCGCCATACGGCGTGGGCTCCCGGGACAAAGACGAGCAGCGCAAGAAGTATGGTCGAGAGGGCGACCGCGAAGGCTGGCTGGAACGAGATTGTTAATGCCACAAGGGCTGGGGCGACTATGAAGAGGACGGCGAGTAAACCCCCGGCGAGAAGCCAACTGTGGAGGTTGGCAAACCGTGGAGCGGAGCCGAGAGCGGCTCCCCCGGTTGCGGAAGACCGGCTGAGCAACGATTTCAATGTAAATCTACTCCTCCCTTCCTGCGGTGCCGCTGCAAGGCTGACGACGCCGCGTCTACGGCCGGCGACCCGGACACTTCCACGCGGTGGTGCCGTCCCTGTGACCTCTGGATTTCATTTTTCTCCCGAACATAGTATAGGCAAGGGAACTGTGTTCTTGCAGGGAGCCAGATGGAATGGTCGGCGTATTTCGCCCGCAGGGGTCGACGCGCCTGACAAAGCAGATATGCCGCAACACTCGGAAATGGTTCCCGAAGGCGCAATAGATCCCCTTTTTCAGGACTCGACTGGCAGGACATAGGCCAGCGGCTCCGTGGCGAAGGCGTCGAGGTCCAGTCCGTCAGTCAGTCCGCGCTGCAGCCGCCAGTGTCCGGCCGCCGCCACCATCGCCGCGTTGTCGGTGCAGAGCCTGGGCGGGGGGATGGCGAGCAGCAGTCCGCGGCGTTCGCACTCTTCGCGCATCCTCCGCTGAAGCAGGCTGTTCGCCGCCACGCCTCCTCCCACCGCCACCCATCTCACACTGCAGGCTTCGGCCGCGCGGATGGTGTTCGTCACCAGCACGTCCACGATCGCTTCCTGCAGCCCCGCCGCCACGTCCGCCAGCGACACGTCCTGCGGCCGCGACTCCAGATAGCGCAGCACCGCGGTCTTCAGCCCGCTGAAGCTGAAGTCCAGACCGCCGCCCACCCGTGCCCGGGGGAACCGCGCCTTCCCGGCATCTCCCTCGCGCGCCAGCCGGTCCACCGCCGGACCTCCCGGCCAACCCAGTCCCAGGGCCCGGGCCGCCTTGTCGAAGCACTCTCCCGCCGCATCGTCCGCCGTCCGGGCAATGAGCGTGTAATCGCCCGGCGCGCGCGCCAGCGCCAGGTCCGTGTGTCCTCCGGACACGATCAGCGACACGAACGGGAACTCCAGCCGCGGCTCCGCAAGGAAATTCGCCCAGATGTGCGACTCGAGATGGTGCACCCCGACCAGCGGCACCTCCAGCGCGAGCGCCATCGCCTTGGCGGCGCTCACACCGGTGATGAGCGCCCCGATGAGTCCCGGGCGGTTGGTCACCGCGATGCCTTCGATGTCCTTCAGGCCGACGCCCGCCTGCTCGAGCGCCTCCCGGATGGTCGGCTGCAGCGACTCCACATGCTTGCGGCAGGCGATCTCCGGCACCACCCCGCCGAACTTCCGGTGAAGATGGTCCTGCGAAGCGATGACGTTGGACAGGATGTCCCGCCCGTCCCGGACGACAGCGGCGCAGGTGTCGTCGCAGCTGGTCTCGATGCCCAGCACAAGCATCGGCCTACCGGGCCTCCATCGCCAGGATGCGGGCCTTGTTGGCGTTGAAAAGCGAGGTGAACTCGGGGCTCCAAAGGTCGTCCACCCACATGATGAGCGCGTCCTCCCCGTTGTCGGAGTAGTATCCTTTGCGGATGGCCGCCTCCCGGAAGCCGTATTTCTTGTACAGGTTGATGGCCACGCTGTTCGACTTGCGGACTTCCAGCGTGACCCGCCGGGCCTCGCGCTCCCTGCTGGCGTCCAGAAGACGTATCAGAAGCCGCTCCCCGACGCGCATCCCCCGCATATCGGCCGCAACGCCGATGGTCGTGATGTGCACCTCGTCGAGGATGAGCCAGATCCCCGCGTAACCCACCAGCCGTCCGGCCGACCAGGCGACATAATACTCAGCACACGGGTTGTTCAACTCGGTGCGATAGGCATTCTCGCTCCACGGCGCGCTGAAGCACTGCCGGTCCAGCTGCATCACCGTGTGGACGTCTTCCTGGCGCATGCGCGTGATGAAGATGGCGGGGATCGCCGAGACTTCCGTAGCCAACTTGCGCTCTGCCTTCCCGTCCGGGACCTACTCTGACGCCTGCGAACGGGGCGGGTCCCGTTACGAAAGTGTATCACACAGGATTCACAGGGTTCAACGAGCGGTCGCGCGCATCCCCACTGCCGCCGGTGTCATGTGGAAGGATTGCGTCCGGGGCCGCTGTGTTCCCGGCGAGCTGCAAAGGTCGTGGAGCAGGAGGCCGGTGCGCGCGGAGGGCCGCCGGCTTCAGGAGAAAGGGGGAGGGGGAAGAGCGGGCGCCGGGCCCGCTCCCCCCCTGCAGCCTCCTTCAGAGCGCAGGAGCTGCCGTCTGGATGTCCGCCCCGGAACTCACGCGCAGCAGCCTCCGGATGCCGCCGTTCAGGCGGATGCAGGAGCTGACCCCGGTCACGCGGACGAATGCGCCCGCCGGCGGAGGGCTCCCCGACGAAAGGACCACCCGCACTCCGGAGTGCCCGGAGCCGTCCTCCACCCCCGAGCCGTCGTCAAGGTAGAACCAGGAGCCTCCGGACTGCGTCACACGGCCCGTCACGGCGACGAGGAGCCCGATGTTGTTCAGCCCCTGGGCGCCATCGATCCCCGCCTGGCCCGAGCCCGTCTGCGGGTCGGACTGGAAGGGGCCGCCTCCAAGGGTCCTGACGGTCATCCCGAGGGGCACAGCGTCCCCGGACCCCGTCGGAAGGGCCAGCGTCGCATCGATATAGCGCTCTCCGTCGACTCCCGTCCGCACGGCGCCCGAGACGGACGCCCGGTCTCCGGCGGCCAGCAGGTGCCCGGGCCGCACGACTCGAATGCCGCAGGAGCGGTCGTCCGCCTGCACATAGAAGGCGTCACCGAACACCCTGCTGACGACGGCTCCCGCCAGGGATGCGGCGCCGCCGTCCGGCTGGCTCTTCGCCTGACTGATGGTGGCCGCCCCGGTCTGGTGCTCCAGAGCGCCCATGTCCACGCTCCCGCCGCTGATGCGCGGCGCCCCTGCCAGGTCCTTTGTGATCCCGGGCGGCAGATGCGACGCGTCACCGGCATCGATGCACGGCGAGCCCTGCTGGAGCCGGAAGTCCAGCGCCCCCGGAAGCAGGAAGAGCGGGTCGTCCGCGATGTTGCCATCTCCCGGATAGCCTCCCTGGATGCAGCTGTGGGTCACGGTGATGGTGGAACTGGGAGAGATGTCTATCTGCAGTCCGCCTCCTCCCGTATTGCCCCAGAAGATGCAGTTCCGGAACGTGCCGTTGCCCGAGAACTCGTGCCATACGGCGGCCCCGAACACGCCGGCATGGTTGCCGGAGAAGGTGCAGTTGATGTACTGCGGATTCCCCTGTCCCTCGTTGTAGACCGCTCCTCCGCGGTTGGCGGTGTTCTGGACGAACAGGGTGTTCACCACCACCGGGCTGGCGGCCGCGTTGTAGAGGCCCCCTCCGGCGTTGCCGCCCCCGGTCGTGTAGTTCCCCCGGACGATGCAGTCCTGTATCAGGGGGCTCGAGTCCCCTGACACGAAGATGCCGGCTCCTGCGAGCGCCCAGTTGTCCTGGATGACGCAGCTGCGGATGGTCGGGCTTCCGCCCATTATCCGGATGCCTCCTCCGACGTTGTCCTGAGAGGCCACCTGCCCTCCGGCGGCGCCGCCCGTGATGATGAAACCGTCCAGCACGGCGGAGCGGTCCGTCCCGCCGCCATCGACGACGTGGCGTGTGTTGTCGTTGGGGTTGGCCGGGTCCAGGATGTTCCCGCTCAGGATGGTCAGGTTCGCCTGAGGGTCGCGGAGGGAGAAGTCTCCCTCCTGCCCGGGCAGGCCCGGGAACCCTCCGTATATCTCCACCCCCGTCTTCAGACGGAACGTGGTGACCTGCGCCTGCGGGTCATACTGCGGCGGGTCGGCGGGCTTGTAGGTCCCCGCCGCCACCCAGATGCGGTCCTGCAGTCCGGCCCGGGCCAGGGCCAGCTGGAGGTCCCGGAACGCGGACGACCAGGAACTGCCGTCTCCCCCCGCCGGAGCGCTCTGCCGGACGTAGATGACCTCCGGAATGGGGATGGTGGTGGCCGACGCCCGGTTCGACGGCTCGCTCTCGCCTCCGGCCGGATGCACCGAAGTCACCAGGTAGAAATAGACCACCCCGTCCCTCAGTCCGGTGTCGCTGTAGTTCGTCCCGGCGACGTTCGTGGCGATGCGGTTGGTCACGTCCGGGGTGAATCCGGCCTCCGTCCCCCGGTAGATGTTGAACCCCGCGACGAGCGGCCCCCCGGGATGGCTCCACGAGAGGTCGATTTGCTCGCTCGAGACGGTGGTCGCCGAGAGAGCGGTCGGGGCCGGCGGGGCGGGGGCGGGGTCGGCGACCTCGTATGCGCCCATATCCACCACCACCCCTTTGACGCGCGGCGAGCAGGAGAGGTCGAACGGCGACTGCTGCGCGGAAGTGCTTCCATCGCCGTCCATGTCGGTCAGGTCCAGGGCGATGGCCGCATTGCTGCCCGCTTCCGCGCAGGGAGATACGGGGTTCAGGCGCAGGTCGCCATTCAGCTGGTCCACGAACTGCGGGTTCCTGTTGATGTTGCCCGTCCCGCCGTAGCCTCCCTCCACGCACGAGTATTCGACGCTCCCTCCGAATATCTGCGGCGCCGAACCGGCTGTATTCCCCCAGAAGATGCTGTTGCGCACCTGTCCGGGCCCGTCGAATAAGAGCGCGCCGCCGGTGACGGCGGAGTTGCCGACGAACGTGCAGTTCAGGAAGCGCGGGTTGCCTCCCAGTGTGTATCCCGCGCCTCCCTCCGCCCCGCCCACGGTCGCGGTGTTCCCGAAGAACGTGCAGTTGATGAACGTGGGCGAGGAGTTGTTCTCGCACATCATCGCGCCCCCCACCAGCGCGTGGTTGTCGATGAACTGGCAGTTCGCGATGGTGGGGCTCCCGGCCGTGATGTAGATGCCTCCGCCCACGTTCTCGCGGTTCCCGGGCACTCCGTAGGCCAGACCGCCGGTGATGACGAATCCGTCGAGGACGGCGGAAGCGTTCGTGTTCGGCGCCGTGACCACGTGCCAGGCGGATGCGTTGTTCGGCAGCCGCCCGTGGAGCAGCGTGCGATACGCGTGCGGATTCCTCTCCAGGAAGACAGGGTTTCCGGAAGCCGGGAAGCCTCCGTAGATCCGCAGGTTGTTCTTCAGGACGAAGCTGGCGGCGCGGTCGCTCCCCGAAGGGCGGTATGTCCCCTCGGCCACCCAGACATCCTTTGCCGCAGGGCCGGAGTTCAGAGCCGTCTGAAGGTCGGTGTAGGCGTCTTCCCAGCTCGTCCCGTTGTTCGCCCCCGTTGCGGCGGCGCTCACGAAGACGACCGGGTAGCCGGTTATCCTGAGCCGGACGGCGTCCGTTGTGACCTCCACCACCCCGTTCAGCGGTCCTTCCACGCGGAAGCTCTGCGGAGCCACCCCGTCCAGCGTGGCGCCCTGGCAGTCGAAGAGGGTGTGCGTCTGTCCGACGGCCAGGCCGCCGGTGTCCCTGATGCGGATGCGGATGGTCCCGGATGCGGAGAGCGTCCCTCCGGAGACGCGCACCAGGTCGGCGGACGGGAAGCCGCGACGGAGTTCGACGACGGCGCCGTCGGACAGCGTCAGGCCGCCTGCGAACGTGAGGGTCCCCGGGGTGTCCGTCCCCGGAGCCAGCAGGGTCCCGGCGTGCATGGTCACCCGGCCGGCGAACGAGCCGTTCCCCCGGAGGCGAGCCCCGCCGTGGACGCTCACCGTTCCCGAGCCCGTCGCCGAACCGGTGGTGTTGGCTGCCAGCAGTTCTCCTCCGGTGACGGCGACCGGCCCGGAGTAGGGCGAGGAGCCCGTCAGCGCCAGCGTTCCCTCGCCGGTCTTCGTCAACGTGAGGGCTCCCGACACACCCTGGGAAAGCTCCAGACGGGATGTGGAGGACACGTTGATGGTGGTGGACGTGCTGAGGATGAGCGGGGCGTTGATCCTGTTCGGAGACAGCTGAGTGCCTCCGGTGCTCACGATGCTGCCTCCGTGCACTGTGAGCGTCCCGCCGCTGAGCGTCACACCGAGGGCATACTGCAACTGAAGGATGCCCACGCTGCGGCTGCCGTTCAGGTTCGGCTGTCCGGAGTTCAGAGTGGTGGCGAAGACCGCGATGTCTCCAGGCCCGGGCAGGCTGGTCGCGTTTCCCCCGTTCCAGTTCGTGTAATACGTGAACCCGAACAGGGAGAAGCTGGCGTTCCAGGCGGACGATGAGCCTCCTCCCGTCCACGTGTAGGTGGCTGCGGACAGCGGCAGGCTTGCGGCAAGCGCCAGCCACAGGACGCCCGCCACACTCCGGAATAGACGTCTCAAAGCTTCCGTTCCTCGCTTTCTCTGCGGAACAATCCCGCCTGCGGCGGGCCGATGGAGGGAGAATGCAATTGGGTTGCACTATCATATTACCACCCGCCCTCCCCGGCGTCAAGCCGGCCGGGCGGTCGCAGAGGGAATCCGGAAGCTCAGGGAACGGCCGGGGCAGCCGTCAGCAGGCGCGGTCGGGAGGCGCCGCGAACGCCTCCAGCAGAAGCCGCGCGGAGGACGGGCCGATCATCTGATGCCCGTAGTAGCGCCAGGCGTCCGTCACTTCGTATCCGCCTTCCCGGAACGCCTCTTCCGTGGGGATGTAGCCGATGTTGCCGTTCGCATACCCGGCTGCCAGAAGGCGCACCCCGGGCCGCATCCTCCTGAGGGCGAGTCCTGTCTCGCAGAACGCCTCCCCGGGAAGCCAGGCGATGGCGGCGTCTCCGAGCAGCATCTCTCCCACTTCGACGGTGAGAGCTTCGCGGCGGGCTGCGGCAGGGTCCGTCAGCACCGCCTCCCCCCACGCCAGGTCGCGGAGGTCGGCATAGTCTCTGGCTTCGGGAGGCTTGGAGCGGATCTCCTGCAGGCGCGCCGCGATCTCCTCCGCAGGCGGCGCCGGCAGCAGGGGCAGGCTCACCGTCCTGCTCCAGACCTTCAGACGGGGCTCTCGAACCGTCGAGGCTGCCGATAGCGCCGCGGATACCTCAAGCGCCACCATGCCCGCCGCCTCGTCCAACTCCGCCAGCCCTCCGCGCAGGCGCGGGTTCAGGTCGCCGCAGCATCCCTGCAGGAACAGGCACACCCCGCCGCGCTCCGCTTCCAGACGGCGGCAGACCTCTCCCGGCCAGTCCCCGGTCACCTTCCGGTTCTCCGGTCCGAGGACCACGGCATGGCAGGCGTAGTTGAACACCGTCGCGACGGTCTCCCCGTCGCGCTTGCGCCGGAACTCCAGCGCCGTCACCGCCGGGTCGCGCGCGCCCTGCGGGTTCGCCTCGAGCCGGAGGCCTTCGGCGCCGGGACGCCGCCGGTTGACGTTCAGGCCGCACTGTGCGGAGCCGGCCAGGGCCTCGCACTCCTCCAGCCGCGCCGCCGCGTCGCGCACGCACCGGACCGTCTCGCGCAGGAGCATCTCCACGAAAGCCGGAGACGGCTCCCCGCATCCCCGCAGATGCTGCACGGCAGGAGCGCCGTGCGTGTGGGTGCAGCAGAAGATAAGGGCCTCGGGAGCAAAGCCGTCGCAGGCCAGCCCGGCGCGCAGCGCCCGGACGTGCCCGGGCTCCAGACCCAGGACATCCAGCGAGCAGAGGGCCGCGCTCCGTGCTCCCTGCCGCAGCACCAGAGCCCGGACGAAGATGTCGTCAAGCACTCCCGTGCTTGGCTGGGTCCGGGCCGCGAACCCGGAGAGGTCCACGGGCCCCCGCGGAGTGACGACCCGCCGCGCCGCGCCGGCGAGCAGCGGCTCAGGCGGGCTCGATGGAGACACGGTCTCCGTCCCGCACCGCTGCGAGCAGACCCGGGTCCCCCTCCACCCGGCCGATGACGTTGACCGGGCTTGCGGGGCGTATCTCGCTGCCGCGGGAGGCCGGGGTGGGGCCCCAGAAGATGCAGATGGCGCGCCCTGGAGGCCAGTACCCGATGTCTCCGGCCTCCACCACCTCGGCCGGGTCCTCGGGCGGCAGGTCGATGTCCGTGGAGAAGTAGACCTCGTCGCCCCAGCGCGAGCCGGTCCCGGAGACCGGCAGGCGCGAGCGGATCTCCCTTGCCGTGCGGGAATCGTTCAGGGCGCCTTTCAGGCTCACCTGGCCTGCGCGGACCACGATCTGCTGCACGGTCTGTCCTCCGGCGAAGGGCCGGACGGGGCCGGCCCGCACGTTCTGCAAAACGTTATGACCCGCCGGGCGCATGCGGCCCGGCGGGTCTCCACGAATATTGTACTGCCCGCGGGTTCAGGCAGCGATCAGCGACTTCGCCAGGTCCACCGCGCTGGCGGCGTCCGGCGAATATCCGTCCGCGCCGATGCGGTTCGCAAACTCCTGCGTCACCGGCGCTCCGCCGATCATGATCTTCACCTTGTCGCGGACGCCCTGCTCCTTGAACTGGTTGATGGTCGTCTCCATGGCCGGCATGGTGGTCGTGAGCAGCGCGGACATGCCGACGATCTGGGCGCCCTTGTCCAGAGCCGCAGCCACGAAGTCCTCGGGCTTGACATCGACCCCCAGGTCGATGATCTCGAAACCGGCCCCCTCGAGCATCATCGCCACCAGGTTCTTTCCGATGTCATGCAGGTCGCCCTGCACGGTCCCGATGACCACCTTCCCGATGGGCTCCGCTCCCGTCTCGGCCAGCTTCGGCTTGAGGACCTGCATGGACTGCTGCATGGCGCGGGCCGCGATGAGGACCTCGGGGACGTAATACTCGTTCGCCTTGAACTTCTGACCCACCACGTTCATCCCCGCGATGAGCCCTTCGTTCAGGATGGTCTGCGGGGCCAGCCCCTCAGCCAGTGCTTCCTCCGTCAGCTGCCTGGCGACAGGCGCCTTTCCCTTGATGATCGCCTCTGCCAGAGCGTTCAGATCGGCCATCGTCTCTTTCTTCCTTTTCAGGTTGTTCGGAATCCTGCGGCGCCGTCCAGCCGGAGCTGTCCCGCATCCTGCCGGGCAGGCGCTCGCGATAAGTTTACCCGGCGTCCGCCCTTTGTCCTCCGCGCTGATGTTACCGGAAATGCTGGAGTCCCGCACTCATCCGGCGGCAGCCATGTCTTCGAAGAAGACCAGCTGCTCGCGGGCCTTCCGGTTCTCCGGGTCCAGTTCCAGGACCCGCTCGAAGCCCTGCTTGGCTTCGTCGTACATCCCGAGCATGGCGTAGGTCATCGCGAGGTCGATGAGGATCTCCACGCGCTCGGGCTGCAGGCCGCTGGCGGTCTCCAGCTCCTGCAGCGACTCGTCGAACAGCCCCTGGAACCCGTAGATCAGCCCCAGCTGATGGTGCACCTCGGCGTTGCCCGAATCCTCCTGAAGCAGGGCCGTGAGAATCTCGACAGCTTCGTCGTAGCTGCCCTCCACCTTGAGACTGATCGCCTGTTCAAGGCGCTCTGCGGTCGTTGTCATATGTCCTTGCTCCCGCTCGCGAATGCAACGGCGCCCCGTGACAGTCAACAGAATGATACGGATAAGTGCGACCGGAAAAGCCGTTGCGCCCGTCCGCGGGCTCCCGCTCCGGAGCGGACCCCGGGAAACGCCTGCCGGATACAGGAGTATACCATTGACCCCGGATTTCAATCAAGTTTCCATCCTCCGCGAGCCGCAGGCGTCCTGCAAGCACGAAGAAAGCGGGAGAGACGCGGGATCCGCGTCCCTCCCGCTTCCGGAACGTGGCTTGCGCCCCGTCTTCAGTCCACCTGCCGGATATCCTCCGCCTGACGCGCCTTCAGGAGCGGATGGCTCCGGCTCCCGGTGCGCAGGATGGAGGACACGCCGGTGACGTCCAGATACGAACCCTCCTGAGGCAGCGGCCCTCCGGAGGGAAGGTTCACGCGGACTCCCGCCGCCCCCCACTCGTTGCCGTCGAACAGTCCGGAGCCGTCGTCCAGATAGATGTAGAACGTCCCGTCCTGCTCCAGCCCGAAGCGGGTCACGCGGCCGGCGCTGCGCATCAGCAGCCCCGTGTTGTTGGCGCCCGCGCCCTCTGAGACCCCGGGAGTCTGGCCGGAATCGCCGCCGCCCAGCCAGCGCTGTGCGCAGAACAGGGGCGCAGGGGCCTGTCCCGTTCCCGTCTTCACCACCTCGGAGGCGGCGACGGAGCGCTCCCTGCCGGAGCGGGTCATCAGGCCTTTCACCCGGACCGTGTCGCCGATGTCCAGCCCGAACGCCGGAGCCAGCACGCGCACTCCGCTGATGTGCGCGGGCCACGAGTCCTGAACGTAGAACTCCTCCCGCTCCGCGAACACCGCGGACACGGTGGAGACCAGTTCGCCCGGCGTCCCGTCCGGGGCGGCCTTCCATTCAGCCACCGAGCCGACCGGCGGGTAGGCGATACCCGTCACCGCGAACTCCCCGAACTGCGCGCGGGGGATGGTGTTCATATCGATGGGCGGGTCCCCGAAGTTCAGGAACCCTCCTCCCAGTCCCGGCAGGAACTGGTTGGAGATGTAGCCGCTGTTCCCGGTCAGCATCGCCAGATAGCGTATCACCGGCCGTCCGAGACCGATGTCCGCATACGGGATGCTGAGCTCCAGTCCGGTGGCGGCGGTGGCGGCATCCTCCCGGTTCTGCTCGGGGGTCCTGTTGTTGTCCGCCGTCACCCCGTCCCGGTTGCTGTTGTCCAGACCCATCCGGATGCCGTTGGGGTTGTCGCCCTGCTCCAGCACCGGGTCGTCTGCTCCGACCTCCACCCGCCCGATGTAGCGGGAAGTGTTCGTCCTCAGGTCGAAGATGTGCAGATACGCATACTGGCGATACTCTCCCGACCCCGGAGACGTCTCCGCCGAGTTCGCGTCCACCATCACCACGTGCGTCGGGCTGAATCCCTCGTCGAAGACGGTCCCGTTCATCCGCTGCAGCACCTGAGACTGCGGCCCCACTCCATCGGGGACGTTCAGACCTTCGGGACCGGCCCCGCCGTCTCCCGTCTCCAGGAAGAGCAGGATATAGTTCCCGTTCGGCTCCAGATCCCCGGTGATGCCGATGTCAAGGGTCGAAGGCGTGCTTCGCATAAACAGGGCGTTCAGCTCGGAGCCGTTCGAGCCGGCCGTGCCCGTGCCGGACGCGTTGCCGAACCCGGTGTAGTTGTTCTGCGTCGCCACCAGTGTGGCGCTGCCGGAATCCAGCGGGATGTTCAGACCGTCGATGGGCCCGGCGGGCTGGCGCGGGACCGAGACGTCCACCACCGCATACTGCAGTCCGGGGGCGATGTTATCGTCGGAAAGGTCCCGGGGCGGGAATCCCAGGTTGCCCTTCTGAGTCCCTTCGCCGATCCCCGGCAGGAACTGGTTGGAGAGGTAGCCGCTCGGTCCGCACAGCAGCACCAGTATTCTCACCTCGGACAGCGAAGCGTCCACGCCGATGTCCGCCAGGCTCAGCAGCAACTCCATCCCGCTCAGTGCGGTGGCCGCGTCGGCCATATGCTCCGCGGCCGTCTTCTCCGGAGGCGGGGCGCCGATGACTCCGGCGCTGTTGGTGTTGTTGAAGCCCATCTGGGTGCCGTTGGGGTTGGACGAGCCGGGTCCTGCCAGCACGCCCCCCGAGTTCAGGGGGATGAACCCGAGATAGCGGTTGGTCCCCGCGTTCAGGTCCACCAGGTCCACGTAGACGTTGCCCGCGGTGTTCACCGCGATGGCGTAGTCCGGCAGGAAACCGGGGTCCATCTTCAGGCCTGTCAGCCCGCGGATTGAGCCCGGCCCGGCGCTGACGTTCAGGGTCTCCTGTCCGCCCGGGACCACATCCAGCAGGATGACCCAGGCGTTCCCGTTGGTCTCCAGGTTGCCCGTCACGTTGATGGCCAGATGGTCGCCCGTCTTGAACACGTAGAGCTGGTCCAGCTCCGAGCCCGGCACGTAGCCTCCCGTCGGCGGCCGGGCGTCTCCGAAACCGGTATGGTTGTTCTGCAGTTCGAGAAGGGCCTCGCACCCCGGCAGTCCTCCGGGGCAGAAGTCGGCCGGGATGTCCCGGCCGTCCACCGCAGCAATACAGGCCGCCGGCCACACCGCGAGGCCCAGCAGAGCGAGTAGGACCTTCATGGCGCCGCTCCTTTCATAACGCCAGAAGAGCAAGGCCGCCTCCGGAGCGGACACGCTTGCGCCCGCTCGCGGCGGCAGCCTGCTTCGAGATGAGATGTCCGTGATTCGCGGGCCGCTCTGTCAGACTCTCCGGCTGCGGAGGACAAGTCCTGCGAACCCGGCCAGCGCCGACGCCAGCGCGGCGAGCGAGCCCGGCTCCGGCACCACGTCCACCTTGACCGTCCCGTTCAGCGCGTCCACCCAGAATGTCACCTGGTCGTTGCCCGGGGTCGTCTCGAACCAGACGGTGTCCGCATTCACGGAGCGAGCGTCCGCCCCGATGGCGTCCCAACTGCCGGTGATTACCGCCTTGTACTGGTACCAGCCCGGCGCCAGTGTGGTCTGGAAGAAGTAGATGCCGCCGCCGGCGGGGCTCATGGCCGTTGCCGGATTCGCATTGTTCCATCCCTGCCAGTCGCCCACGGCCGTCCAGGTCTCCGGCGCATTGCTGACGCCGAGGCGCCGGGACTCGTTGCGCCAGCCGTCCGCGTAGGTGTTGGTGTCGTAAGTGAGCTTGATGGAGCCGTCCGGAGCGGTGACGAACCAGGCGTTGCCCGATTGCGGCCAGGCCGCGGACCAGTCTCCGGTGGTGATCTTGTACTCGTGCCGCTCGTTGGCGCCGAGCGTCAGGTCCAGCGACCACACCCCGCCGCCCAGGTCCGTCATCAGGTTCCCCGCGGGGTTCCAGCCGTTGAAGGTGCCGGCCACGTAGAAGGCTCCTGCCTGCGGGGCAAAGAGCAGCGCAGCCGCCAGTGCGAAAGCAAGTGTCCTCATGGTCTCTTCCCTCCTGTCACGGGACTCCGGGCCCGTCTCCGGGCGGGCCCCGTCCGTCTGCGCCGGGCGCCGGACTGCGGTCCCGGCGGGCCCGGCATCACTCATCCGGAGCGGCGCAAAGACCGCCCCGATGCTGCTACAATGCTACGGGTGCGTCCCCGTCCTGTCAATTGTGCGGGGATGAAACCGGTATAATTGCCGGTATGCGGCGGAGTCTGCCTGAAGGAGGAGCCCAGGGATGACAGGAGCCGGGACAGAGCGTAGGGAAGACCGCGACTTCCTCGAGTGGCTGCAGCGATGGAAGCAGGGGCTGCCGTCGCTTGCGCTGGCGGATGTGCTGGACGAGTGCGGCGGGCCGGACCGTGCCGCGCTCCTCTGCGTGGACATGGTGAACGGGTTCGCACACGAGGGACCGCTGGCCAGTCCCCGGGTCAGAGGCATCATCCCGGCGGTGGAAACCCTCTTCCGGCGCGCCCACTCACTGGGCATCCGGCGCTTCATCCTTCCCCAGGACAGCCACCCGGCGGACTCGCCGGAGTTCGGCTGCTGGCCCGCGCACTGCGTGGCGGGGACGGCGGAGGCCGAGACCATCCCGGAGCTTTCGGGGCTCCCGTTCTCGGAGATGTTCCGCATCGTCCCCAAGCGCTCCATCAGCAGCGGCATCGGGACGGAGCTGGAAGAAGCGCTCGGGCCGGAGCTGCCCGCGGTCGCCGTCTGCGTGGGCGACTGCACGGACCTGTGCCTTTATCAGCTGGCCATGCACCTGCGCCTGAGCGCCAACTCACGGGGCGCGGCGATGCGCGTCATCGTGCCGGAGGATTGTGTGCAGACATACGACCTGCCCGTCGCGGTGGCCACCGGCATCGGAGCGATGCCGCATCCCGGAGACCTGCTCCACGACATCTTCCTGTACCATCTGGCGCTGAACGGGGTGGAGGTCTGCAGGCAGCTGGTCTGAAGCGGGGCGCTTCAGCCGGAGCCGGTCAGGCTGCGGAGCCGCCGGGAATGGGCGTGGCAGATGGCGATGGCAACGGCGTCCGCCACGTCGTCCGGCCGGGGCGGTGCGGCCAGACCCAGGAGCCGGGCCACCATATACTGCACCTGCCGCTTGTCCGCGTTTCCCTCGCCGGTGACCGCCAGCTTGACCTGCGGCGGGGTGTACTCGACCACTTCGAGGCCCTGTGACGCAGCCGCCAGCAGGATGACGCCCGAGGCCTGGCCCACCTGGATGGCCGTTGTCTGGTTGCGGGCGAAGAACAGCCGCTCCACGGCCACCACGTCCGGCGCCCACTCTCCGATGAGCGCGAGGGCGCGCTCGTGGATGTGCTTGAGGCGCAGTTCAGCCGCCAGCCCGGCAGGGGTCGTGATGGCCCCGCAGCCTCCCAGCGCCAGTCTGTCTCCCGAGGCGCGCAGCGCCGCCCAGCCCACGATGGCCGTTCCCGGGTCGAAGGCAAGGATGGTCTCCGTCGAAAGGCCGGTTCTCTCGCGTGGACTGTCCATTGCGCCAGCCCGAGTATAGCATTCCCCGCTCCGGCTGTGCCGGCCCGACCGCGAATCATCCTCACGTGCGCAAAGGCCCCGTTCCCGGGCGACCTCCTTGCGCGGGGGCAGGAGCAGTCCGACAAGCCCTGCGGGCCCGGGACCGCGGCGCGGTCCGGGCCCGCTCGAAGAGGGAGGGGGAGGCTCCTCAGATGACCTCCAGATAGTCCTTCTCCGGCAGAGCAGGGAAGGGAGCCGTGGGCAGCGTCTGATACCAGAACGCCACCGACGCGATGTCGTCCTGGAGCGGAAGGTAGCGCCCTCCGCTGCGCCATCCCAGCGCCTGGATGGTCACCCGCAGGTCCTGTTCGAACCGCACGGGGTCCATGATGTGCCACCGGTACATCCCGAACCGCTGCTGGCTCTGGTAGGTCCCGTCGGGCCGGATGACCTGACACAGTCCGGAATACGGCGTGGTGAACTCCCGGTACTGGCCGCCCACGTCGAAGTTGTAGCTCCCGCAGAAGTAGTCTTCCGTGCCGGTGCCGCAGATGGTGGGGAACTCGCCGTCCCCGTCGAGGTAGAACTTCATCTCTCCCTCGCCCCACCAGCCGGTGTTGTTCACCTGCCAGGCCATGTAAGTGCCGACATAATGCCCGCGGCCGCGGACGCCGTCCAGGATGGTGTAGACCTCGCCGTAGGGCAGGGGATTGGCGCGCCGGAACTGTGCGTGGAAATAGGCGCAGTCGTCCGGGACATCCGTGAGGGTGTAGTTGATCTGGTAGTAGAGGACCATCGCGTCCGTGGCGATGTTGGTCATCGTGATGCGGCAGCGGCGGCGGAAGGGCATCTCCCAGTAGCAGTTGAAGGCGCTTCCCGGATTGACGCACACCGCCAGCGAGGAGACCTGGGCGTATCTCTGCCACCCGCAGGCGAAGAAATCTCCCACCGGGCACTCCACGGACGGCTGCTCCTGACCGTCCCAGTAGATGCGCAGGATGGAGAATCGCCAGTGGCCGGTGGGGGTCATCCAGATCTGCTGGATGGCGCCCGGTCCCTCGATGTCGGCCAGCACGCGGGTCTCACCCGGTTCGATGCGGATGCTGGGGGATATCTTCCATCCCTGTCCCAGCTCCCGGGCGCAGGACGCGCCGGTCCCCTCCGTGGCCATCCCGCCCCTGCCCTTCTCCCCCGTGAAGTTTTCCGGGCTTATCGAGCGGCTCTTCGCGTCCGAGAGGCGCGAAAGATTGCCCAGATGCATCCCCAGTCCGTTGAATCCTGACATGTTCTGCAGTCCTCCAGAGTGCGGCTTTCGGACGCCTGTGCAGGCCGTCCGCTTCCAGGGCGGCATTGTGGCCCGGCCGGGACGGTCACGGCAAGCGAGGCCGGAAGGAACTTTTCCGGAAATTGACCTGCCTGAAAGAAGGAGGAAACGCTCCTTCGGCTAACATACGGTTTGAGAAACCGGTTTCGCAAAATCCGTTGACAGGGAGGGGGCGGAAGCCTATAATGACATTGGGAGTCTTGAGGGGTCTCCACTGACGCGTCTCGGAAAGAGGCGGGCGGGGGAGGTCCCGGTCATCGTGCCGGAATCCTGTTTATGCAATCCGAATGTCTGCGGACGGGTCTGCGCAGAGCGCCGGGGGGTCGAGTCCGGAGCGCAGGCCGGGGGTCCTTAGCAAGGGGAGGGACTGTTCCCGAGCGGACCCCGGCTCGCAGGGGAAGGTAGTCTCAAGATGAGAAGAGTGCAGAGTCTGCGTGGCTTTACCCTGATCGAGCTTCTGGTCGTTATCGCGATCATCGCGATCCTGGCGGCGATCCTGTTTCCCGTGTTCGCCGCCGCCCGCGAGAACGCCCGGAAAGCTTCCTGTATCAGCAATCTGAAGCAGCTGGCCACGGCCATGCGGATGTACAGCGACGACAACGGGGACCGCTTCGCGCCGGGCACCACGGGCGACTGGAACGACAAGGACCTGTGGTGGTTCAAGGTGGACCCCTACATCAAGCAGATGCAGGGGACGTCCCTCACCGGCGTGTACGTCTGCCCGTCGAGCCCGAAGCTCCGGGGCGGCAATGAGAACGTCCGCCGCTGCTACGGCTACAACGCCTACTATCTCGGAGCCGCGCCCGGGCAGCCTCTGGTGACGGCGAAGACGGCGGAAGCGCAGTCTCCGTCCACCACCATCCTGTTCCTGGAGTCGTGGCGGTTCGACAGCGCCGCATTCACGGCGAACACTCCGCGCGGCATCGGGTCCGCCTTCTGCTATCCGCCTGTGAAGGCGGCGAGCATCTCCCGCCCCGACTACGTGTGGCCGCCCGGCTGGCATCGCGGAGTGACGAACGTGGCCATGGTGGACGGGCACGTCACGTCCGTGAAGGTGTCGCCGCCGCGTGAGAATCCGAACTCGCCCACCCCTCCGGCGGAGTACACGGGCATCATGGAGAAGGGCGGCTCGGGGACTCCGTACGACCCGGATCCGTGGTTCCGGCTGGATGGACGCAAGCCGTGAGGCCTTGGAGGTGATGGGCCGCGCAAAAGGTCTGAGGTGATGACGACAGGGCTCCGCTCGAAGCGGCGCCCTGTCTTTGCTTAGAGGAAGGGGAGTCGAAAGCGATGTGCTGTGTGCGGAAGAAGAGCGGCTTCACACTCATCGAGCTGCTGGTGGTCATCGCCATCATCGCCATCCTTGCCGCCATCCTGTTCCCCGTGTTCGCCGCTGCCCGCGAGAACGCCCGGAAGACCGGGTGCATCAGCAATCTCAAGCAGCTGGCCACGGCCACACGGATGTATGTGGATGACAACGGCAACAAGATGATGCCGGGAACGACCGGCGGGTGGGACAACAACCACCTCTGGTGGCTCAAGGTCGACCCGTACCTCAAGACGCTGGTGAAGAGTCCGAACGACGACAAACTGCAGGGAGTGTATGTCTGTCCGTCGGCGCCGAAGCTTCCCTATTCCCTGCAGAACCTGGCGCGCTGCTACGGCTACAACGCCTACTACCTCGGCGGGCCTCCGTCATCGAACACGGTGCTGGACCCGCCGGGCAACCAGACCACGTTCGTCATCGCGGAGGGGCAGATCGAGAGCCCGGCCACCACGATCCTGTATATGGAGGTCTGGAGGTATGACGCGCAGGCCAGGCAGGCGTGGAAGAACGGGCACGGCACTGCTTTTGCGGTGCCTCCGTCGCAGAGCACGGTCTGCAAGCCGGACTACGTCTGGCCTCCGGGAAGGCATCGCGGGCTGACGAATGTGGCTTTCGTGGACGGCCACGTGCAGTCGTTCAAGTGCGCCGAGCCCGAGTCCCCCGCGGCGGGCGCATACTACGGACTGATGGAGCGCGGCGGTTCAGGGACCCCCTACGACCGCGACCCCTGGTTCCGGACCTGGGGGAAGAAGCCGTAGACGGCGTCCTCATCCTTACGCATATCCGGGGCCGGCGGCCAGAGCCCGCCGGCCCCCTGCCTGTATCCTTCTCCGCCGGGCGCGCGGGCTGTCTGCATCCCGCTCTCGACACAGCCCCCGCCCCACATGTCATAATGTGGCCGGAGTCAATCGTCATCGTGGAGGACCCCGCACCTTGAGCACAACGCAGCTTTCCGCCGACCTGACCCCCGGACTCGAGATCCTGCGCCAGAGAGACCCGGAAGTCGCCCGCATCATCGAAGAGGAGGAGCGCCGCCTCAAGGAGACCATCGTCCTGATCGCCAGCGAGAACTATGCCGGACCGGCGGTGCTGGCGGCTCAGGGCAGCGTGATGACCAACAAGTACGCGGAGGGCTATCCCCGGAAACGCTACTACGGCGGATGCGCGTTCGTGGACGATGTCGAGGAGCTGGCCATCGCTCGCGCAAAGCAGCTGTTCGGCGCGGAGCACGCCAACGTCCAGCCGCATTCCGGCTCCCAGGCCAATATGGCCGCGTATCTGGCCGTGATGGAGCCGGGAGACACGTTCCTGGCCATGAACCTGGCGCACGGCGGTCACCTGACGCACGGCGCTCCGGTGAGCTTCTCGGGACGGCTCTTCCGCTCGGTGCACTACAGCGTGCGCCAGGACACCGAGATGCTCGACTACGATGAGATCGAGAGGCTGGCCGGGGAGCACCGTCCGAAGCTCATCGTGGCCGGGGCATCGGCATATCCCCGCATCATCGACTTCCCGAGGCTCAGGCAGATCGCCGACGCGGTGGACGCGTTCCTGATGGTGGATATGGCGCACATCGCGGGACTGGTGGCCGCCGGGGAGCATCCGTCTCCGCTTCCCTGGGCGCAGATCGTCACCACCACCACCCACAAGACGCTCAGAGGCCCGCGTTCCGGGCTCATACTCTGCACGGCGGAACTGGCGGAGAGGATCGACAAGGCGGTGTTCCCCGGGATGCAGGGCGGACCGCTGATGCACACCATCGCCGCCAAGGCGGTCTGCTTCGGGGAGGCGATGACGCCGGAGTTCCGCGACTACCAGAAGCTCATCCGCAGGGACGCGGCGGCGCTGGCGGACTCCCTGCAGAAGCGCGGCTTCCGGCTCGTGAGCGGCGGGACGGACAACCATCTGATGCTGGTGGACCTCCGTTCGAAGAACATCACCGGGAAGGCCGCGCAGACCGTCCTGGACTCGGTGGGGATAACCCTGAACAGGAATCTCATCCCCTTCGACCCCGAGAAGCCGTTCGTGACCAGCGGGGTGCGCATCGGCACCCCGTGCGTCGCCTCGCGCGGGATGGGGCCGGAGGAGATGGAGCTTATCGCGGATATGATCGACCGGGTGCTGACCTCGCCCGAGGACCCGGCCGTCCTGGATGGCGTCCGCCGGGAGGTGCGGGAACTCTGCGCCCGCTTCCCGCTGGCCTAGCGGACTGCGCGCGCAGCGAGCGAAGGGAGCCTGCAGGCCGTGAAGACTGCTCTGTTCGCTTTCGGAGTCGCCTTTCTGATCGCTCTGTGGGCCACGCCCCGCGTGCGCGAGCTTGCGCTGCGGGCGGGGGTGGTAGACCATCCGGGCGGACGGCGCATCCATGACCGTCCCGTCCCCCGGTGGGGCGGCATCGCCATCTGGCTGGGGGTGGTGCTGGCGGTGGCGCTGGCCGCGCTGGGCGACTGGCTTGTGGCGGGCAACAAAGTCCTGACCCCGCAGCTTGTGGCGCTGCTGGCCGGGGCCTCCGTTGTGGCCGTGCTGGGGATGGTGGACGACCGCTTCGAACTGTCGGCGAAGTGGCAGGCGCTGGGACTCGTCGCGGTGGCGGTGGCGGTGAGCCAGTTCGGGGTGCGCATCAACTACGTGACCAACCCGTCCGGCGGGCTGTTCTATCTTGGCTGGGCCGCGGTGCCCGCCACCGTGGTGTGGCTGTTCGGCGTCACGAAGACCATCGACCTCATCGACGGACTGGACGGGCTGGCGGCCGGGGTCTGCGCCATCGCTTCATGCGCGCTGGCCGTGCTCGCCATCCTCATGAACACCCATTCGGTCGCCATCGTCTGCGCGGCGGTCACGGGCGCCAGTCTCGGGTTCCTGCGCTACAACTATCCTCCCGCGAGCGTGTTCATGGGCACGGTGGGAGCGCAGTTCATGGGGTTCGTCATCGCGGGGGCGGCGGTCATCGGCGCGTTCAAGGTGGCGGCGGCGTTCGCGGTGCTGGTGCCCATTCTGGCGCTGGGGGTGCCGCTCTTCGACGCGGTGTTCGCCGTGGCCCGGCGGGCGGCGAACGGACAGCCCGTGTACCTTCCGGACCGCGGGCACATCCATCACCGGCTGCTGGACGCGGGCCTGACGCAGAGCCAGGTCATCCTCGTCATCTACTGCGCCACGGTGGTCCTGTCGGCCGGGGCGCTTTTCATCGTGTCGATGGTGAGATAGCCCGTTGGCGCGCTCCCGGCCGCTGCGGGTGATGGCCGTGTTCGGCACCAGACCGGAGGGCGTCAAGATGGCTCCGGTGGTCAGGGAGCTCGGCCGCTTCCCCGGACAGATACGCCTGACCGTCACCGTGACCGGCCAGCATCGCGAGATGCTGGACCAGATCCTGCGCGCCTTCCGCATCGTTCCGGACCACGACCTGGACATCATGCGTCCCGGGCAGACCCTGGCTGAGATAACCTGCCGCAGCCTCTCCGGGCTGGACGGCCTCCTGGAGACAGAGCGGCCCGACATCGTGCTCGCCCAGGGAGACACGACCACCACCTTCGTCGCCTCGCTCGCCGCGTTCTACCGGAAGATCGATTTCGGCCACGTGGAGGCCGGCCTGCGCTCGGACAACCGCTGGGAGCCGTTTCCCGAGGAGATGAACCGGCGGATGGTGTCGCTTTGCGCCAGCCTTCACTTCGCGCCGACCGAGCTTGCGCGCGAGCGGCTGCTCCGGGAGGGAGTCCCGGAGTCCGACGTGCATCTCACCGGGAATACTGTCATCGACGCCCTGCAGGAGATCGCCTCGCGTGACGAGCCTCTGCAGGATGCCTCTCTGGAGGACTGGGCGGGGCAGGGGAGGCTGGTGCTCGTCACCGCCCACCGCCGCGAGAACTGGGGAGCGCCGATGGCCTCAATCTGCCGCGCCCTGCGCCGGGTCGCCGATGCGCTGGAGGATGTGCGCATCGTCTTCGCGATGCACCGCAACCCGGTGGTGCGCTCCACCGTCCGCGAGGTGCTGGACGGACACAGCCGGGTGCGCCTCATCGAGCCTCCGGACTATCTGGAGTTCGTCAAGCTGATGAAGCGCTCGTACCTCATCCTGACGGACTCCGGCGGGGTGCAGGAGGAGGCGCCGTCGCTGGGCGTGCCGGTGCTGGTGCTCCGGAACACGACGGAGCGTCCCGAGGGGGTGCGGGCGGGAAACGCCAGACTGGTGGGGGCGGATGAGGACAGGATAGTGTCGGAAACGCTCGCTTTGATGGAAAATGCAAATGAGCGGGCATCGATGGCGCGCGCTGTGAACCCGTACGGAGACGGGAAGGCATCGCAGCGCATCCGGCGCATCCTGTTCGACCGCTACGGTCTGGTGGAATGAATCCGAGGTTCGAGTCTCCCGCGAACAGCATGCTGAAATGGGCGTTGCGGATCGCCGCGGGCGCCGCGGTGGCCTATATCCTGTGGCGCACGCGGGAGATCATCGTCACGGTCCTCATCGCGGCGGTGCTCGCGGCGGCCCTGGCGCCGGTGGTCGACCTCCTGATGCGCTGGAGGGTGCCGCTGGTCCATCCGAAGACCCAGCGCGTGGCCGCGTCGGTCGTGGTGTTCGCGGCGTTTGTGGCGGTGTGCGTGTTCGGCGCGGCCTGGCTTGCGGCACCGGTGGGAGAGGAGTTCCGCAAGCTCAACCCGGAGGCCATCAAAGCTGCATTCACGGGATTCGCCGCCGACATCCAGACCGTCTACGAAGAGATGCCGCCGCTCTTCCGCCAGCTCGTCGGCCGGCCCGACCAGACCGCCCTGACGGAGGCGCTCGGGCGGCTGGCCGAGACGGTGGTGCGTCAGGTCACGTCCGGGCTGAGCCACCTCATCGAGATTTTCCTCATCCCGGTCCTCGCGTTCTATTTTGTGGTGGACTCCGGGTCGCTGAAGAAATACGTGCTCTCGTTCGTGCGCCCGGCCTACCGGCGGGAGGCGATGCGCCTTGTCCGCGACGCCGGGCGGGTCTTCCGGGTGTACATCGTCGGTCAGATCATCCTCTGCCTCATCGCCGGGGTGGTCATGGGCCTGCTTCTGCTGCACTGGCAGGTGAGATACGCCGTGACGCTCGCGGTGCTGGCCGGGGTGACGAGGGCGGTGCCCATCGTGGGCCCCATCTTCAGCGGAGCGGTCATCTTCGTCATCATCCTGGCGAGCAGCCCGAAGCTCGCCCTGACCGTGCTGCTCATCTTCAGCGTCCTGCACTTCGTCGAGAGCAAGATGCTCATGCCGCTGCTGCTGGGCGACCTGATGGACCTCCATCCGGCGGTCCTGCTGGTGTGCATCCTGGCCGCGTACGAGTTCTTCGGCATCCTCGGGATGTTCCTTGCGGCCCCCGTGGCCGCGATGAGCCGGACCCTCATCACCCGATACTACCTCCAGCGGCGGGATGGTCAAGGGGGGAAGGGCGGGCCGCCGGGCGGTTCCGCCGAGAGGGCGGAGGAAACGGGAGCGCCCGTCCCGGGGGCTTCGCCTGCCGTTGCCTGAGAGGCTCCGTTTGCAGGGCAGGGGCCTTTCGGGCTACATAGTCAGCCGTCCGGACTGGATTGCTCCGAAAGGAACCGCGACTCCGTGACCGTATTCCAGGCTGTCGTCCTCGGCGCTGTTCAGGGCGCCACAGAGTTCATCCCCGTGTCGAGCACGGGGCATCTCATCGTCGTCCCCTGGCTTCTGGGGTGGGACGCGAACAGCCTGGCATTCGACCTTGCGACGCACGTCGGGACGCTTGCCGGGGTCCTCTGGTATTTCTGGCGCGACTGGGTGCACATCCTGGGGTCGATGGCGCGTCTCCTGCTCAACCGGGGTCGCTGCAACGAGCCCACCCGGCAGGCCGGCTTCATCGGGCTGTTTATCATCGCAGGCTGCGTTCCCGCCGCGCTGGCGGGCGTGGCGTTCGGGGACGTCATCGAGGAGCGGCTCAGGCACCCGCTGTTCGTGGCCGTCACCACCGGGGGGGTGGCGCTGGTGATGCTGGCAGCCGACAGGCTGGGACGCAAGGAGCGCGGATGGGCGAGCGCCGGCCTGCGGGACTGGCTCCTCATCGGTGTGGCTCAGGCCCTTGCCCTGATGCCGGGAGTGTCCCGCTCCGGCATCACCATCAGCGCGGGACTGGCGCTGGGGCTGCAGCGCGACGCCGCCGCGCGGTGCAGCTTCCTTCTGTCGGCTCCCATCATCGCCGGGGCTGCGGGGCTGCAGCTGGGCAAGGATTTCCGGGCGGGAATCCCGGCGGAGGAGCTTCAGATGTTCGTCGTGGCGGCCATATCGGCCGGGGTGGTGGGTTATTTGTGCATCCGGTTCCTGCTGGACTACCTCCGGCGCAGGAGCCTGGCCGTGTTCGTCTGGTACCGGCTGGCCCTGGCGGCGCTGATCGTGACGCTCTACCTGGCGCGCGGGTAGGGAGGGGCCGCCGCCTTCAGTCCTCCACCACCACCCGGTGGTATTTCTTCTTTCCGGCCCTCAGGAGCACGGCCCCGTCGCGCACGTCGGCGGCTCCGACCGTGGCCTCCAGTCCCTCCACCTGACGGTCGTTCACGTAGGCCCCCCCCTGCAGCACCAGACGCCGCGCCTCGCTGCGCGACTTCGCCAGCCCGGTCTCGCACAGCAGGTCGATGATGGGCACCCCGGCCTGCAGGCGCGAGGAGGCAACACCCGTCGCGGGCATCGCGGAGAGGTCGTCTCCGCCTCCTCCGAACGCCGCCCGCGAGGCTTCGCGGGCGCGGTCGGCCTCTTCCTTCCCGTGCGCGAGCTTTGTCACCTCGTAGGCCAGCGTCTCCTTCGCCACGCGGATGTCGGCCCCTTCCAGCCGCCCCAGGCGCCGGACCTCCTCGAGCGGAAGGAAGGTGAAGTAGGCCAGGAACCTCTCCACGTCGCGGTCGTCGGTGTTGATCCAGTACTGGTAGAAGTCGTACGGAGGGGTGCGCTCCGCGTCCAGCCAGATGGCGCCGCGATTGGTCTTGCCCATCTTCTCGCCCCGGGCCGTGGTGAGCAGGGGGAACGTCATCCCGTAGACCTGCTTGCCCAGCATCCTCCGCGTGAGGTCCACCCCGGCGACGATGTTTCCCCACTGGTCGTCGCCGCCTATCTGCAGGCGGCAGTCCCGGTCGCGAGCCAGCACCATGAAGTCGTAGGCCTGCAGGATCTGATAGTTGAACTCGATGAACGAAAGTCCGTCCTCGCGCTCCAGCCGCAGGCGGTAGGCCTCGGACCTGAGCATCTCGTTCACGCGGAAATGCCGTCCCACCTCCCGCAGGAACTCGATGTAGTTCAGCGGCAGCAGCCAGTCGGCGTTGTTGAGGAACAGCCCCTTCTCCCCGTCCAGCGCGAGGAATCTCTGCAGCTGCGCAAGGATGCAGCGCCCGTTGCGGTCTATCTCCTCGGGCGACAGCATCTGACGCATCTCCGTCTTGCCGCTGGGGTCGCCCACCATCGTCGTTCCCCCTCCGATGAGGGCGATGGGGAAATGGCCGGCCCGCTGGAGATGGGCCATCGCCATGATGGGCATCAGGCTGCCGCAGTGCAGGCTTGTCGCGGTGGCGTCGAATCCGCAGTAGAAGACCACCCTCTCCCCCGCCAGCAGCTTCGACAGGCCCTCCGGGTCTGTGCACTGCTGGATGAATCCGCGGTCGAGCAGGGTCTGCAGAACGTCGCTCACGTGGAAACTGCCTCCTGTCAGGGATGGTGGCGCGGCCCCACCGGGGCGGGCCGCCAGTGGAGTATCCCACCATCCCGCCGCCCCTGTCAACGCGGCAGGATTCAGTCGCCCGCCACCCTTGCGCCCCCTCCCGCGCCGGAGATGCCGAAGTGCGCCGCCAGCATCCCGCGGGCCACAGGGGCGGCGGCCGTCGAGCCATGCCCCCCGTGCTCCACCATCACGCAGACCGCGATCTGCGGGTCGTCCAGCGGCGCCACCGCCACGAACCAGGCATGCGCCTTTCCGGCGGGGTTCTGGGCCGAGCCCGTCTTGCCGCCGACCGCGATGCCGGGCAGAGCGCAGGCGCGGCCTGTCCCGCGCTCCACGCACCTGCGCATCCCCTCGATGACCAGCTCGTAGCTGCGCTCGTTCAGCCGGACCTCCCTCACCAGCTCCGGAGCCACCCGCCGGACCCTGGCGCCGGAACGGATCTCACGCACCAGATGCGGGCGGTACAGCTTTCCCTTCATCGCGATGGCGCCTGTCGCCATGGCCATCTGGAGAGAGGATGTCTGTACGTAGCCCTGCCCGATGGCGGTGTTCAGGGTATCTCCCGGGTGCCACGTCGGGTCCCTTCGCACGTTCTCGCGCTTCCACCTCGTGGAAGGTACGGTCCCTCTGCGCTCTCCGGGAAGGTCGATGCCGGTCCTCTCGCCCAGTCCCAGCCGCCGGGCCAGGTCGGCGATGGGGTCCACGCCCAGCCGTCGCGCCATCTGGTAGAAGAACACGTCGCACGACTGAGCGATGGCGTCGAAGAAATCCGTGTGTCCGTGCCGCTTCCAGCAGCCGAACCGCTTGCGGCCCAGATAGTAGGCGCCGGAGCAGGTCACCGCGGAGCGCTGCGTGATGACCCCTCCCTCCAGCCCTGCCAGCGCGGCGATGGTCTTGAACGTGGAGCCCGGAGCGTAGACGCTCTGAACAGCCCGGTTCAGCAGCGGCAGCCGCCTGTCGGTGCGGATGGCTTCCCACTCCTGCACCCGGATGCCCCGGGCGAACAGGTTGGGGTCGTATCCCGGACGGCTCGCCAGAGCCAGCACCTCGCCGGTGCGCGGGTCGATGGCCACCGCGGAGCCCACCCTGCCGGTCAATCCTTCCTCCGCCGCCCGCTGGACCGCCGCGTTCACCGTGGTCACAAGGTCGGCTCCCGGGGACGGCTCCTCCTCGCGCAGCAGACGGGTGCGGCGGCCCATCGCGTCCACCTCCACCACGAGCCCCCCGTCACGCCCCCGAAGCTCCTCCTCGTAGGTCTTCTCCAGTCCCGTGATGCCGATGCGGGCGTCCGGCGGATAGCCTTTCTCCCGGTACTCGGCCGCCAGCCGCTCGGGGATGGGGCCGATGTAGCCCAGCAGATGGCCGGCCAGCTTCCCCTGAGGATAGTACCGGAGCTCCTCGAGGTCCACCGACACTCCCGGCAGCCAGGGTCGCATCTCCATCAGGTGGTTCAGCCCGTCGCGGGGGATGTCCACGGCCACCCGCACCCGCCGGTATCCCTCCGCCGGAGGACGGATGCGCCGCCTGATCTCCTCCACGGTCATCCCCAGGCACTCCGCCAGTCTCCTTGCTTCGGGGCCGTCCGGCTGGAAGACCGCCGGGTCCACCGACACCACGAACTTCGGCCGCGTGCTCGCGAGGACGGTTCCCTTCCGGTCGAGTATCTCTCCGCGGGGAGCGGGCCGCCGGTCTCTGCGGATGCGGTTCTGCTCGGACGCCAGATGCAGCGCCTCGCCCTGCGCTATCTGAAGGTACCAGAGACGCCCCAGAAGCACCAGGAACAGCGCCGCGACGAACATCTGGGCAAAGCGGGCGCGCTGCCTGGCCCGGCTCATCTCCTCCGGAGCCTGCGGGGCGGGGATGTCTGCCAGCCTCATGACCTGAGCTTCACCCTTCCGCCGTCCTCAATGCCGCAGCGGGCACAGCCGGGTGGGCGCAAGGTCGGCCCGGAAGCGCTTCCGGACCACATGCGGGCAGGCCGTGGTCGCCACCTGGCCAGACTCCGCGCAGACCAGCACGCTCTTGTATTCCGGGGACGGAGTCTGGCGCGCGTCGGCGGCAGGCGCCTCCATCTGCGCCGCAGGCTCCGCTGCCGGGACGGCGTCCGGCTCGGGGGATATCGAGTCCGGGGGCGCACCCTCGTCCATGTGGATGTCGCAGCGCACCGCCGGGGCGTCCTCCTCGCGGAAGACCTGCCGGTGAGTGTTCGGGCAGGTGGGGCCGGCCAGGAGTCCCGACTCGCTGCAGATGGTCAGAGTGACGCGACGCGACTGGCTCCGCGGGCGTTCGCGGGCGGGCTCCTCGGCCCCGGTCTGCTCTCCCTGGACGGCGGCCGCCTCCGGGCGCTTGCGGAGATACTCCCTCTGCAGAGGGACGGCCACGGTCATGAAATCGCACCAGATGGGGGCGCAGACGTTGCTTCCCCAGACGTTGTCCATCGGGATGGGGACGTCGTTGCCCACCCAGACGGTGGTGACCAGCTCGCGCGTGTAGCCGATGAACCAGGCGTGCCGGTCCTGGTCCGTGGTCCCCGTCTTGCCCCGCGCGTCCGCCACCCTTCGCGCCACGTTCCGCGCCGTCCCGCCGGTCACCACCGCCCTCAGCATCTCGTCCATCCCTTCCGCGGTGGTCTCCCGGATGATGCGCCGGCGCTGGGCGGGCGGGGTGTAGTTGTAGATGACCCCTCCGTCCGCCGTCGTCACGCGGGTGACGGCGACGGGAGACGTCTCGAAGCCGCCGTTCGCGATGACGCAGTAGGCCGTGTTCATCTCGATGGGCCGCACGCCCGTGGAGCCCAGAGCGATGGAGAGGTTCTCCGGGATGCTGGCGGCGATGCCCATCGCCCGCGCATAGCGGATGACCTCGTCCAGACCCACGGAGCGGGCCACCAGCACCGCCGGCACATTGAGCGAGCGGGCCACGGCGGTCTTCAGCGTGACCCGGCCGTGATATCTCCTGTCGTAGTTCTGCGGCCACGGGGGCTTGTCCCGTCCGCGCAGCCAGACCTTCTCGTCCCGCACGGTGTCCGAGGGCTTCCAGCCGTTCTCCAGCGCCGCCGTATACACGAACACCTTGAAGGTGGAGCCGGGCTGGGGATTGCCCTGGGTGATGACGTTGAACTGGCGCTTGCGGAAGTCCGTCCCCCCGACCATGGCCCGGATGAACCCGGAGCGGGGGTCCATCGAGACCAGCGCGCCCTGTCCCACGCGGCGGCGCCGGTTGGCCTCCACCCCCTTGCGCACCGCCTCCTCCGCCGCCTGCTGCATCTTCCAGTCCAGGGTGGTATAGACGCGGAGTCCGGCCTGATACAGGGTGGACTCCCCGTATTCCTCCGAAAGCTGCTGGATGACGTGAGAGACGAAGTAGGGCGCCTTCCAGCGGAGCTCTGTCGGTCTGCGTGCCAGCTTCAGTTCGGACGCCTTCGCCTCCTCGGCCTCCGCCTCGGTGATGTATCCGTCCTCCACCATGCGGCTGAGGACCAGGTTGCGGCGGCCCACCGCCGCGCGCGGGTTGTTGAACGGGGAATACCCGGACGGCCGCTGGGTCAGACCGGCGATCAGGGCGCATTCCGCCAGCGTCAGGTCCTGGACGTGCTTTCCGAAATAGGTCTGAGCCGCAGCCTCGACGCCGTATGCGCCGCTGCCGTAGTACACCTGGTTCAGGTAGGCTTCCAGGATCTGGTCCTTGGTGTGGCGGCGCTCCAGAGCGATGGCGAGCGTCAGCTCCTGGAACTTGCGGGCCAGCGTCTTCCGCCGGCTCAGGTAGATGTTGCGCGCGAGCTGCTGGGTGATGGTGCTGGCCCCCTGCTCGTATCCGCGGTTGCGCAGGTTCGCAAGGGTGGCCCGGATGATGGCGGTGTGGTCGAAGCCGTAGTGCGTGCGGAAGCGCTTGTCCTCGATGGCGATGGTGGCCTGCTGCAGCGCCAGCGGGATCTTCTCCAGGCTCACCACGTCGCGGTTCTGCACATAGAGCCGGGCCAGCAGCTCGCCGTCGGAGGAGTAGATGCGGGTGGCGTCCGAGACGCGCGTCTCCAGCGACCCCAGGTTCTGAGGGACCAGCGAAGAGACGCTGTAGTAGAGACCCCCGAACAGCCCGATGGTGGCCCCGAGCACGATGAGACACAGGACCGAGAAGGCGCGAAGGGCCATCTGGAGCGCCCGCCGGACCCGGCGGACGGGCCGGCCGTTTGTCTGTCTTGGACGCATATCCGGTGTTCCAGGAGCCAGGCTGGATTATAGTTTGGCGCTCTCCGGCCTGTCAATCAGCGGCCGCGGCGCCCTGGTCTCAGGGCTCTGCGGGGCGGCGGCTCAGGCCGGAGGTGAGCACATAGGCCGCCACGAGCAGAAGCGTGAACGTGCCCAGATGATACGGCCCCTGCTTGTAGCGGCCGGCCAGCAGGGTGACCAGAAGCATCACGGAATTGGCCCATGCCGCGAAGAAGAATGTCACGGCATAGACGGCGGAGGCCCACTGCAGCGCCGGAGGGCGCCCGGTCCCGCGGCTGAGCGTGGACCAGGCGTGCGCGCCGCACGCGGCGGTGAGCAGGATGGAGAACGCCATCCTGAGCTCGTGGATCCAGCAGGGCCAGGCGGATGCCTTCAGAATGTCCATCGTCGCGGTGCGGGGGCTCCTCATCCCGCGATGGATTCTTCGTTCCCGCGGGTGGGCCCTCCTTCCGGGCCGCTCCCTTGCTTTGGACGGCCACGGCGGGCTCATCGGTTCGCGGGGGCGCTTCCGGCGCGGGCGTAACCGCGGGGAGACGCGCCGGGAACAATTTTGAAAAAAACTTCGTCCAGGGTATTGCGACCCCGGGGAAGCCGGGGTATACATGAATCTCGCCGGGCGCGCCGCGGGGCGCGACGGCTGATCGACCCGGACGGGTCCGGACAGGTGCGCGAAAAAAGTGTTGACACCGCCGGATTCGCTGTGGTATAAGAGAGATTGGCTCCGCGGACCACCGGGTCCCGGACGAAGCCGGACGGTCCTTGAAAACCGAAGAGAGTGAGCGTGCAGCAGACAGTCTGAGCGAGTTTCAACATGCAACCGGAAGCCGCGTCAGACCCTTCGGGGTGTGGCGCAGGTCTCCAAAGCAAACAGGAAAACTTCCGTTGTAAACAGGCGCATCTTTAGCGCCCAACGTGAGACGGGTTGCTTCGGTAGCTCCAATCGCAAAGGGTGCTTCGGATGCGTTTTTGATTTTCACGGAGAGTTTGATCCTGGCTCAGGACGAACGCTTGCGGCGTGCCTAAGAAATGCAAGTCGAGCGAGCTTAGGGCTTCGGCCCGAAAGCTAGCGGCGAACGGTCGAGTAACACGTGAGCAACCTGCCCCAGAGTGGGGGATAGCCCACCGAAAGGTGGATTAATACCGCATGTGGTCCCCGCCGGGCATCCGGAGGGGATTAAAGCAGCGATGCGCTCTGGGATGGGCTCGCGGCCTATCAGCTTGTTGGTGGGGTAACGGCCTACCAAGGCTACGACGGGTAGCTGGTCTGAGAGGATGGTCAGCCGGATTGGGACTGAGACACGGCCCAGACTCCTACGGGGGGCAGCAATTAGGAATCTTGCGCAATGGGCGAAAGCCTGACGCAGCGACGCCGC
>FWPV01001726.1_pt1 | contig 58198 bp, 51 predicted proteins | sample 2228371 | NCBI WGS metagenome assembly FWPV01 (sample SAMEA103939776, study PRJEB20133) | metagenome
ACCGCGCGGCCGTCGGCGACCACCAGGGTCGCCCCGCCATCGGCCCAGGCGGCCCAGCGGCCGCTCGCCGGATCGAGGATCACGGCCGGCCGCCCGGCGCGGTGGCACGCCCGGAGGAACCGAGCAGGCGCCACGACCTCGGCGGCACCCGCACCGACCACCAGCAGGCCCGCCGCCGCCTCCGCGAGGGCCGCGGCGAGCTCGGCCTCCGGGCAGTCGGCGACGGTTCCGATCTCGACCGGGGTCGCACCGGAGAGCGCCACGAGCCGATCGAGTGGCGCGCCCTCCAGCCGCACGCGGTGCGCCACCGGGGTCACGACGGCGGCGCGGCCGGGGGCGAGGTGCAGAAGCCCGCTCAACGCCCAGACCAGCGCCCCGGCCGTGGTTCCGGCCACGAGCGCGGCTTCGGCTTCCAACCTCGTGGCGAGCGCGGGCTCCGGCTCGACCGCGGCGGCCGGCTCGGGACCGGCTGGCGGTGCGCCGTTCGCGGCTGGCGGTCGATGCGACGGGATCACGGCGACACCCTAGCCCGGGGCGGCAGCGGCGTCGAGGCGGGCGGGGCGGCTTGCGGGCCGCAGCCGGCGGGATTATGTGCGGTGGGCCCGTTCGCGGAGGGGTGCCGGAGCGGTCGAACGGGGCGGTCTCGAAAACCGTTGTACCCGGCGACGGGTACCGAGGGTTCGAATCCCTCCCCCTCCGCCATGCGATCCGGCCCCGAGCAGGGCCAGCTCGCGCTATGTTCGGTAGCCGGCACGCGGCATCGAACCTCGTGCCGGGCGGCGGTCGTTCTCGGTGGCCGGTTCCGGCGCGTTCGATCTCATCCCTATCACGCTATCACGATCACGCGTGGCGCCCTCGGGAGCACGGCGCCGGCCCCTGGCGGCAAAGTCGTATCCGGTGCGTCTCCCTGTTGCCGGGTCGTGACGCACGCGTGGCCCCTTGACCAACTCGGTCCAGTTTGGCACCAAAAGCTTGTCGGGGAGCGTCGGAGGAGGGCCTCACAATGAAGGGGCTTGACGGTGGTCCCTGGCGGGTTGGCGTGTTGTTCTCGAACACCGGCTTCACCGCGATCATCGAACGAACGCAGCTGCAAGGTACACTGGTTGCGATCGCGGAGATCAACGCTCGAGGTGGGGTTCTCGGGCGTCCTCTGCAACCGTTAATTTACGACCCCGCTTCTGAACCGGCCAAATTCGCCCGTTTAGCTCATCGGATGATGGTGGAGGACGGAGTACGGTCGATCTTCGGCTGCTATACCTCGTCGAGCCGTAAAGCGGTGTTGCCGGTTGTCGAGAGGCTGAATGGTTTGTTGTGGTACCCGACTGTATACGAGGGATTCGAGTATTCGCCAAATGTGGTGTATACGGGAGCGTCACCTAATCAAACTTGCGTAGTGTTATGCCAATATCTCATGCCGCGGTTCGGCAACAGGTTCTTTTTCATCGGATCTGACTACGTGTACCCCCGGGAGACCAACCGGCTCATGCGGGAGCTCGTGGTCGACAACGGCGGCACGGTGGTCGGTGAGCGCTATCTGCCGCTCTGGGCCAGCCGACGCGATTTTCGTGCGGTGATGGCCGATATCCGTGCGGCCAGCCCGGACGTCATCTTCTCGACCGTGGTCGGCGAGTCTACGGTCTATCTCTACCAGTGTTACGCCGATTTGGGCATGGACCCCAACGTCACACCGATCGCTTCGATCACCACCACCGAAGCGGAGGTCGCGGCAATGGGGGTGGACGTCGGTGAGGGCCACATCACGGCGGCGCCGTACTTCGCCACGGTCGATAGCCCCCGCAACAAAGATTTCGTCGCACGATTGCGTGCTCGTTACGGTGGTGACGTGGCCTTGAACATGTGTTTCGAGGCTGCTTATTTCCAGGTCCATCTGTTCGCGCGCGCCTTGGCCGAAGCCGCCAGTATCGAGACGGATTTATTGCGACCTCACGTGATACGATCCGAGATCGATGCGCCCCAGGGGCACGTGACGGTCAACCCAGCGAACGCTCATACGAACGTTTGGGCACGTGTGGGTCGCTGCAACCGCCGGGGTCAGTTCGACATCGTGCACCAGTCGGCGGGCCCCTTGCCGGCCGATCCCTTCTTGTTCGGCACGAGCCGGGTCAAGCTGGGATGCGCGGTGTGAGACCGGGTCGCGACGATGGCGAACACGAGTTGGCTGCGCGCATCGTCGCACCGCCCGGAGCGGCCAGCGAAGGCCTACGCCAGGTTCTCCAAGGGCTGCGGATACGCGTCACGACCGATTGGCCGGCACCGGATCCCTTGCCGGCTGCCGGTGACCTGGTGTTCGCCCTCTACGCACCGGATCTGGCCAATCGAATCGCGTGGACACCGGGCTCGGCCTCACTCGCTCTGATCGTCCTGCTGCCAGCCGGGCAGGGCGCGGATGCGAGAGTCTTGCGCCTTGCCGGCTGCGATTCGGTTCTGCCGTACCCTGCGCCGCGTGAGCTCGCCGCGGCCGCCATCGCGGTGGTCCGCGATCGATTGCTCTACGAGCGGAGGCTTCGCACCCGGATCGAGAAGCTCGAAGAGACCCTGCGCTCGTCACGCACCGTGGAGCGCGCCAAAGCGGTGCTGATGGCCGAGCGGAACATGACCGAGGACGAGGCGTACGCGTTCCTGCGTGAACGCGCCACGGCCCGGCGGGTGACGATCGGGACCGTGGCCGCGGCGGTGCTTGACAGCCACACGATCTTGAAGTCATCCTAGCAACAAGAGGCCGAAGGACAGGCCCTCGGCGGCAAGGCTGCCGCCTCTATCGGTCCGAAGGACCGTTCCCACATCCGGCTGCGACCTGCCGGATCCCCGTTGATCCAGTAGCACCGTGTCGGTGCGCCACGTCTCGTTCGCGCCCTCTCGGTAAGGCGCCGAGTGCGTGCTCGTGACGACGTCCCCTCACCACGCTGGGAGATCGAGAGATGACGCTCGACCGCAGAACTTTTCTTCGAGGTACCGGCGCAGCAGCTGTCGGCGCCTCGGGTTTGGCACCCTACGTCTGGATCAAGAACTCCGGGCTGGCTTACGCGCAAGGTGGCACCATAAAAGTCGGTGTTCTTTTCTCGCTCACCGGCACAACCGCGATTATCGAGGAGTCACTTCATAAGGCGACGATCCTGGCCATCGAGGAGATCAACCAGATGGGTGGGATCAACGGCATGCGTATCGTGCCAGTGGAGGAGGATCCGGCTTCGGATCCGGCGACCTTCGCCGACAAAGCGCGTAAGCTCGTACTGTCCGATCGCTGTGTTTGCGTGTTCGGCTCTTACACCTCCGCCAGCCGAAAGGCGGTACTACCCGTCTTCGAACGTCATAGGAACCTCTATTTCTATCCGACGTTGTACGAAGGGCGTGAATGTTCGAAACACGTCGTTTACACGGGCGCCGTACCGAATCAGCAACAAGACGACTTTGTCCCTTGGCTCGTCGAGAAGTTTGGCAAGCGTTGGTATCTGATAGGCTCCAATTATATCTATCCCAAGGAAGAAAACAACTACTGCAAGAAGTTGCTGGCTCAACTCGGTGCCGAGGTCGTGGCCGAAGAATACGTACCGCTGGGTCATTCCGAGTTTTCGTCGGTGATCAACAAGTTTCGAATCGAAAAACCAAATGTCATCTTCTCGACGGTGGTCGGAGACTCCGTCGTCGCGCTGCACCGGCAGTATCGTGCCGCCGGGCTCGATCCGGACACCATGCCCATGGCGAGCCTGACGACCTCGGAGAACGAGGTCGCGGCCATGGGGGGAGAGGCGGCTGCCGGGCACTTCACGTCCGCACCTTATTTCATGGTTTGGAACTCTCCAGAAAACCAGCGTTTCGTCGAGGCTTACAGGCGGCGTTGGGGCGCCGACAAAGTCACGCACTTCGTGTCCGAGCCCGCCTATTTTCAAGTTTACCTCTTCAAACAAGCCGTGTCCAAACTCGCCCCGTCCGACATCACGCCCGAGAACATCCGTGAGGCCATCAAAGGCGAGGAGATGATCGCTCCGCAAGGTCGGGTGCGGATCGAGCCGGAAAACCTTCACACTTGGCTCTGGCCGAAAATTGGACGGTGCGGATCGGACGGCCAGTTCACGATCCTCAAGCAGTCCGAGAGTTGGATCGAGCCCGACCCTTACAAAGCTTATCCGAACCAGCGCTGTACGGCCCAAGGTCTGAAGGAGGTTTGAAATAGAGCGCCGGGGACACGGATCCCCAGCAACGAGACCAGCGGAATCGAGCATGCTGGATATCGAAGCACAGATCTTCACCGGACTGTCGATCGCGTCCATCTTGTTGATGGTGGCGCTCGGTCTGGCGGTGATCTACGGGACGACGGGTGTCATCAATCTCGCGCACGGCGAGTTCGTCATGCTCGGAGCCTATGGCGCGTGGTTCGCCCAGACCCATCTCGGGATCGGGCTCTTTGCGAGCTTGCCATTGGTCTTCTTCGGTGTCGCGGCCCTCGGATTGGCAGCCGAGCGTTCGGTGATCCGCTGGCTCTACGCACGCCCGCTGGATACCATCTTGGCGACGTGGGGTATCGGTTTGGTGCTCCAACAGGCAGTTCGGCTGTCGGTCGGAGGCGAACTCCGATACGTGGCTACGCCGCCTGCATTGGACCAAACCCTCGTCGTGGCGGGTGTCTCCGTCTCGGCATATCGGGCCTTCGTTCTGGTCGTGGCACTCCTCGCCTTCGGGGCGACCTGGGCGCTCATTTACCGAACGACACTCGGTCTTCGTCTCCGAGCGATCACCCAGAGCCGGGAGGTTGCGGAATCGTTCGGCGTGAACGCTGGCCGGATCTATTCGCTGGCCTTCGCCTACGGCGCCGGATTGGCCGGTTTGGCCGGAGCTCTCGTCGCACCGCTCAAGAGTGTCGCCCCGGAGATGGGAACGGGGTATGTTGTCGATGCATTCATGGTTGTCGTGGTGGGCGGTGTGCAGAGTTTGCTTGGAACGGTCGCAAGTGCGGGTATGCTCGGACAACTGTCCGGGTCGATCGCTTACGTGAGCAACGACACCATTGCCAAAGCTGCCGTACTTCTGGCGGTCGTGGTGCTGATCCGGTTCCGACCGCAAGGACTGTTCACGCGGCGTGGGAGGTCCTAAGATGACGCGCGACGTATATCAGACGTTCGCGCTCGTCGCGATCTTCGCCATCGCGCTATTGGCGGCGCCATCCGTGGTTGACGACGCATTCCTAATCAACAAGTTCGCACGTTACTGCTGCCTGGCGATCCTGGCTGTCGCGCTGAGCTTCTCGTGGGGCTGTGCGGGTATTCTGAACTTGGGCCAGGCGCTCAGCTTCGGGCTCGGCGCCTACGCGATGGCCATGTATCTCAAGTTGAAGACGACGCCGATCCACACCGGGGCCGAGGGTCTTCCGGATTTCATGGTTTGGAACAATCTGGAGCGTCTGCCGGCCCTCTGGGTTCCTTTCCAATCACAAGCCTTCGCGATCCTCTCGGGCATCGGCGCTCCAGCGCTGGTCGCGGCGCTCCTCGGCTGGTTCATGTTCCGCGGGCGGATCACCGGCGTGTACGTATCCATCATTACTCTGGCCACCATGGTTGTGACGAACTTGCTGGTCATCGACCAACAAGCCTACACGGGTGGGTTCAACGGACTGACGGACCTCGGTACGCTGATCCTTCTCGGTCGGGAATTCGATGCTTATTCGCCGGCCACCTATTACCTGAGCGCTGGCACTCTGATCGGCGTACTGATCGTGGGGTATTGTGTCGTGCACAGTCGAACCGGGCTGATCCTTCAAGCGATTCGCGAGGCGGAGGATCGAGTCCGATTCTTCGGCTACGACGTGGCGCGCTTCAAGATCTTCGCGATGGTTTTCTCGGCCGCGCTCGCCGGGCTCGCTGGTATGCTCTACACCATCGTGATGGAATTCGCCTCGCCGACCTTCATGGATGTGCCGTTTTCGCTGGCGATCGTGGTGTGGGTCGCCGTCGGTGGGCGTCAGAGCTTGCTCGGGGCCGCGATCGGAGCGCTGTTCGTCAACGGGATCCAGGGCGCCTTGTCCGAGACGGCGTTCTTTCTCCGATTTTGGTCGCTGCTGATGGGGCTTCTGTTCGTTCTCGTGGTGTTGTTACTGCCCAGAGGATTGACAGGACTGGCCGAGGACATCGGGCGTGCGATCAGGGAGAGGGTGGAGCGTGGCACGCAGCCGGGGCCTGCTCGACGGGGCGCAGCGCGCAGGAGTGGGGCATGAAAGCGGCGCAGACGGTGACGGCCGACGGCGGCGCACACCTGCGGCTGGTCGGCGTGGAGGTGAGCTTCAGCGGCTTCAAGGCCGTGGCTGGGTTGGATCTTTCCGTCGGCAAGGGCGAGCTACGCTGCCTGATCGGACCGAACGGCGCTGGTAAGACGACGGTCCTGGATATGATTTGCGGGAAGGTGAAGCCCACGGCGGGCGCGATCTGGCTCGATCGGACCCGCCTCGATGCGCTCGAGGAGCACGCGATCGCGCGCGCCGGCATCGGTCGGAAATTCCAGGTCCCGAGTGTTTTCCGTCCCCTGACCGTGCGCCAGAACCTACGGATCGCCCGCGCCCGCCGGACCGGCGTCCTGGCCAATCTGTTCTTCGGGCCACGGGGCGCCGAGGACGACGGTCTCGAGAAGATCGCGCAGCTCGTGGGCCTCGCAGATCGGCTGGAGGAGACGGCGAGCAGCCTGTCCCATGGACAGACGCAGTGGCTCGAGATCGCCATGCTGCTGGCCCAGGACCCCGAAGTCATCTTGATGGACGAGCCCACTGCCGGCATGACCGAGGCCGAGACGCGAAAGACCGCGGACCTGTTCAACCGACTTCGCGGTGCCCACACCCTTGTCGTGGTCGAGCACGATCTGTCCTTCGTGAAGGCGATCGGCGATCGAATCTCGGTGATGCATCAAGGGAAGCTCTTGGCCGAGGGCACCGTCGACGAGATCGCTCGGGATCCGCTCGTACGCACCGCCTATCTCGGGGAGAGGGCCTTCGGCGATGCTTGAGATCGAGCGTCTCGATGCGTACTACGGCTCGTCGCGCGCCCTGCACGGATTGAGCCTGTTCGTGCCGGACCGGTGCTTCTTCTGTGTCATGGGACGAAACGGTGTCGGCAAGACGACATTGATGCGCGCGCTCATGGGGCACATGGACCGGTGCGAGGGCGCTGTTCGGCTCGACGGGCGAGACTTGCTGAGTTTACCGGCATACGAGCGGCCGCGTGCGGGGATCGGGTACGTGCCCCAAGGTCGGGGTATCCTGGCGGACCTCACGGTCTACGAGAACCTTCTGTTGGGCTCTCTGTGCGGCGGCCGTGGGGATCTCGACGAGGGAGTCTTCGATCTTTTCCCGGTGCTTCGGGATTGCCTCACGAGGCGGGGGGGCGATCTCTCCGGGGGACAGCAGCAACAGCTCGCCATCGCACGCGCACTCCTCACGAAGCCCAAAGTCCTCCTGCTCGACGAGCCCACCGAAGGGATTCAACCAAATATCGTCGAACAGATCGAGGATGTTCTCGTCAGGCTCAATCTTGGTGGAATGACTATTCTGCTCGTGGAGCAGAATGTCGATTTCGCCCGGCGAGCAGCCCAGCGGTTCGCCATCCTCGAGCGTGGTACCGTCGCTGTCGAGGGGCCGATCGAGGAGCTGAGCGACGACCTCGTACACCGGTACATGGCGGTCTAGCCGGACCGGTGCGACCCGAACCACCGAACCAGCGGAGGATCCGATGTTCCACGGTGACATCAGCAGCAGCAACGACACGGTCGGTGTTGCGGTAGTCAACTACAAGATGCCACGGCTCCATACGAAAGCCGAGGTCGTCGAGAACGCCCGTAGGATCGCAGATATGATCAAGGGCATGAAAATCGGTCTGCCTGGGATGGATCTTGTCGTGTTTCCAGAATATTCGACGCACGGTATCATGTACGACCAACGAGAGATGTACGAGACGGCGTCGTCGATCCCGGGCGAGGAGACCGAGATCTTCGCGGAGGCCTGCCGGGCGGCGAAGACGTGGGGCGTATTCTCTCTGACAGGAGAGCGCCACGAGGACCATCCGCGAAAGGCGCCCTATAATACGCTGATCTTGATGAACGACAAAGGAGAAATCGTGCAAAAATATCGAAAGATCATGCCCTGGGTGCCCATCGAGGGCTGGTACCCCGGCAATTGCACCTACGTCAGCGAAGGGCCGAAGGGGCTCAAAATCAGCTTGATCATTTGTGACGACGGGAACTATCCAGAGATTTGGCGTGACTGTGCGATGAAGGGAGCGGAGCTGGTCGTGCGCTGCCAGGGATACATGTATCCGGCCAAGGAGCAGCAGGTCATCATGGCCAAGGCGATGGCGTGGGCGAACAACGTCTACGTCGCGGTGGCGAACGCTGCGGGGTTCGATGGGGTTTATTCGTATTTCGGCCACTCGGCGATCATCGGCTTCGACGGCCGGACGCTCGGCGAATGTGGCGAGGAGGAGATGGGCATCCAGTACGCGCAGCTGTCGATATCGGCGATTCGTGACTTTCGGCGCAACGGCCAATCGCAGAACCATCTCTTCAAGCTCTTGCACCGAGGGTACACCGGCTTGATCAATTCGGGTGAGGACGCTCGTGGATTGTCGGTTTGCCCGTACGACTTTTATTCCAAATGGGTCGCCGACCCGGAGGGCACGCGCGAGATGGTCGAGGCGATCACGCGCGCGACGGTCGGTACGCCGGAATGTCCGATCGAGGGCATCCCGAACCGAGCGGGTGCCCTGCACCGTTGATCGGTCACGGCGAGCGGGGCGGGCTTTCGGCCGCCCCGCTTCCGGCGGGGAGGAGAGCATGGTCCTCGATGCCTATCGTATCGAACGTCAGCCCTATTATCGGCCGATCGGGCGCGAGATCGAGCTCTTCGAGGCCGCTTACGCGAGCAGACTACCCGTGATGCTCAAGGGGCCGACCGGCTGCGGGAAGACACGGTTCGTCGAGCACATGGCATGGCGTCTCGGCAAACCACTCGTCACCGTTTCGTGCCACGAGGACATGACGGCCTCCGACCTCCTCGGGCGCTTCCTTCTCGAGCCCGCCGGCACGGTGTGGGTGGATGGTCCTCTCACCATGGCGGTTCGGTACGGGGCCATCTGCTATCTGGACGAAATCGTCGAAGCCCGGCAGGACACGACCGTGGTGATCCATGCCCTGACGGACGATCGCCGGATTCTCCCGCTCGAAAAAAAGGGGGAGCTCGTGCGCGCCCACCCTGACTTTCAGCTCGTCGTCTCTTACAACCCTGGTTATCAATCGGTTCTCAAAGATCTCAAGGAATCGACCAAGCAGCGCTTCGTCGCGCTCGATTTCGGCTGGCCGGACCCGGTGGTGGAGGCGGAGATCGTCATCGCCGAGGCGGGAGTGGACCCCACGTTGGCCTCGCGGCTCGTCGAGATCGGTCGGCGCTCGCGCAACCTCCGGGGTGAGGGGCTGGAAGAAGGGGCGTCGACGCGAATGCTCATCCACGCCGCCAAGCTGGTCGGACGTGGCGTGTCCTTGCGGGAGGCCTGCCGGGTGGCTCTGACCCTCCCGATGACCGACGATCCGGATCTGCGAGACGCGCTCGACCACGTCGTCGCGGCCGTCGGCTGAGACGGGGGGGAACGCGCTGGAACGATATGGCAAAAGCGCCATGCAGGGGTCCGGACCCGAGGTCCGCGAACGGACCGCCTCGCTCTGGTTCGGATCGCGGCTGACGGCTTGGTCGGAGGCCTGTGCGCGGCTGACCCGGGCCGGCTACGGCGAGGGAGTGGCCGAGGCGTATCGCCTTGCGAGCCTCGCGATAGCGCCCGTGGTGGGTCCCGAAGCAGCCGTCGATCTCGCGGATCACGTCTCGACGATGGCGATCAGAGCGGGGCCACAGGTTGCATCGGAGTTCGCCGCGAGGGCGGAACCGGCCGCTCGTCGACTGCGCGAGCCGGCCCTTTTCAGTTGCTGGATGGAAGTCTTGGTCGAGCTGGCTGCGAGCGCGCCCGAGTCCGTCGAGCCGGTTCTCTGGCGGATGGACGAGCTGCTCTGCGACCTCGACGTCGCGGCGCTGCGATCCTGGCTCCGGACCGGCGTGCAGGCCGCTGCCGGCGACCGCGACCGGCGCCGGGCGTTCTTCGCCGGAGAGAGTCGCGAGGGCGAACGGCTGCTCGCGTGGGAGCGGGGTGAGACGAGCTTCGCGGAGGTGGATCGGCGCACGAGAGCCTTCTTCGTCGCGCTATGGGGCCTGCGGCCGAGATTTCAAGAGGTGCCGGTGGACCGTCGCGGCGGAGCTCACCCGCGGGTGAGCTTTTCCCGATCTCTCGTCACGGTGCCGACGAGCTTCCCGGGCTACCGGGGCCGCCTGGGTGAGGAGCTCTTTCGCGCAGCGCTGGCCCACGTCGGGGCTCATCTGGTGTTCGGAGGGCCTCCGTTCCCGGTTGCCCGCTCGAGGCCGCTCGAGCGGGCGGTGGTCTCCGTGGTCGAGGATGCTCGGGTCGAGCATCTAGCGATGCGCCGCTTTCCCGGTCTCGTCCGTCTCTGGTTGCCCTTTCACGAAGCTTCGGCCTCGGGCCCGGGGTTGGTGCCGGCGCTGCTCGCCCGCCTCGCGCGAGCGCTCTTCGACCCGGATCACGTGGATGACGACGGTTGGGTACGGAAGGGTAGAGACCTGTTCTTCGCGGCCCGCGACAGCTGGGGTGATCCGCGGATAAGCCGGACGATCGGGAACGTCCTGGCCAACGATCTCGGCCAGATGCGTTTGCAGTTCGATCCGCACGCCTACGTCGTCGAGCCGCCTTACCGCGACGACGGCGTCGGCCTGTGGGCTATGGAGGGAGATATTCCTCCGGCAAGCTGGGCCTGCGAGATCCCGATGGAGACCGTTCGCCCGCACCACATCGAGGGTGACGATGGGCGACCCGGGTGCGATCCCGGTTCGGGCCGTGCCACTACCGCGGTCGAGCCGACCCCCGCGGCGGAGATCCCGGTGGTGCGGCTTCCGGAATGGGACTATGGGACCGCACGCTTCCGTCCCGAATGGGTGACGGTACTCGAAACCACCCGCGTGGTGGGCTCGGACCGCTTCTTCCGTGACGCGATCGATCGTCATCCCGATGTGGCGGCGCGAATCGATGCGCTCGTTCGAGCTGCTCGCGTGAGCCGAGCCGAGCGACTCCGTCGCCGACCGGAGGGCGAGACCCTCGATCTCGACGCCGCCGTCCAAGCCTTGGCCGATCTGCGCGCTGGTCGGACACCGGACGTGGCCGTCTACCAGAGCTCGGCGAGGCGTCGTCGCGACTTGACCGTCAGCCTCGTTCTCGACGCGTCGCGGTCCACGGCCGACCGCGCGCCCGACGGGCGCGGGACCGTTCTGGACCTGGTTCGTGACGCGGCGGCGCTCGTCGGTCACGCGATGAACGCGATGGGCGATCCCTTCGAAATCTTCGCGTTCGATTCGGACGGCCGCGACGCGGTCCGTATCCATCGGATCAAAGCCTACGAGGAGCCGTTCGGCAGCGAGACGGCCGCGGCGCTGGCCGGCCTCGCCCCCGGTCGATCGACCCGGATCGGGGCGGTGCTCCGCTACGCGGCGATCGAGCTCCTCCGGCAGCGGACGCATCGGCGTCTCGTGCTGCTCGTGACCGACGGCGAGCCCGCGGACGTCGACTGCCCGGATGCTCGCTATCTGGTGGAAGACGCTCGCCACGCGACGATCGAGCTACGCCGCTTGGGTCTCGACGTGTTCTGCCTCTTGGTAGGGGCTGGTTACATCGAGGTCGCGACCCGGATTTTCGGACCGCGCGGTTTCACAACCGTGCCGCGGATCACCGCGCTGCCCGAACGATTACCCTCTCTCTATTTCCGCCTGGCTCGTTGACCTGGCTGCTCGGCTGGCTCGGGGCAGCTGTCCCACGCTGCCGGGACGGGCCGCGGGCGTGGTCGTTCCGTCGTTCTTTTTTTCCACGAATCCGGGGATCCCGGTGTACACGCGCGGGCGGTCGTTCCGTAGGGAATCGACGTCGCCGGAGCGGCTCGTGGCGTGACGCCGTGCCGGGGCGATCGGGGCCGGATCTCGGTGTGCGCCGACGGCCGGTTGGACGGGGACAGGGACGAGTTCCCGAAGAGCGCAGCGGCCCAGAGATCCGAGGTAGGGGCCGTGACCACGACGGCTGCAGCCGAGGCCGCCTTCGGGCGCGATCCCGGTCGGCTCGACTTTCCCTCGCGCTTCCTCGACTTTCCCTCGCGCTTCGATGGCTCAGCGGACGATCGTGGCGGAAGGGGTGGGATTCGAACCCACGGATGGTTGCCCATCGCCGGTTTTCAAGACCGGTGCATTCGACCGCTCTGCCACCCTTCCGCGGCGCGGGGGGCGGGCGCGACGACCGCGCGCCGGCTCGACCGCCCGTCTTGCTAGCGCCGTGCGGACCGGTGGGTCAACCGATCGGTGGACGGCATCCCCGCAGAAACAGACGGCAGGCCCGGCGGCGCCCCGCCGGTCGGGCAGCGGTCCGCCGAGCCGGACGGAACGAGCGGGCTCCCGTCTCTCCGGCCTCGATGGTCCGGTCGGACCGGGCCGTGAGGAAAGGTCGGACCGGGGTGTCCCGAAAGGAGAAGGGGTGTCCCGAAAGGAGAAAAAGCGTGCTCGACGGCCTGGCGGGGGCGGGCCGGGAGGCGGTCGAGCGCCGGCCGGCCCGGGGCCGACCGAGCCGCCACGGAACGAGCGAGCCGAGGCGCGAGCCCGAGGCCGCCACACGAAGCGTGGCAGGCCTGCGGGGCGCTTCCGGCGACTGTCCGGGGGCGGGGAAGCTCGATGGTCGGCGGGGGAGACCGATGTCGGGAGACGGGGGCCTCGAGGGCGCGGGAGCCGACCGGCTCAGCTCACCCCGACCCGACCGCCACCACGGGCACGGGCGTCCTCGAGCCCGCTCCTGGCCCGGTCGAGGAGCACCGAGAGAGGCTCGGCACCGAGCCACGTGGCGATCCCGATGCTCAGCGCCACCGAGGTCTCGGGCGTGTCGTCCGGGCTCGGCTTGAGGATCCGCCTGCCGAGCCGCGCGGCGCCGGCCAGCCCGGTTCCGGGCAGCAGCACCACGATCTCGTCGGTCTCCCAGCGGCCCACGAGATCGGTGGCCCGGAGCCGACTGCGCACCCGCGCGGCGACCCGCACCACCGGCGGCGGGCCCTCGGCGGCCGCCGGCTCGTCGGCCGCCGCCAGCAACAGCGACAAGCGGCCACCGTAGCGTTGCCGGCGAGCGATCTCTTCGGCGGCCCGTTGCGCGAGATACGCGCCGGTGAAGCAGCCGGTGTCGCGATCGACGATCGCCGCCTGCAACAGGAGCGATTGGACCGCGGGAAGTTGGAGGATCGAGGACGGCGTGGAACTCTCGGCCATGGAACACTCCTCGCGGGCACGGGCGGGATCGTACCCGGGGGCTCTTAAGATTCGGTGAACGAGCTGCCGCCGGCTTGCGGTCGCGCGCCGACCGCTCACCCCGGCGGATGGGCCGGCGCTGGGCCACGGGGCGGATGGGCCCGCGCTCAGCAGGTGTCGTGCAGCGGCGCGCAGGCCCGCTCGAGCCAGGCGCGATCGGCCGCATCGTCGAGCAGCGGCGCGAGCTCGGTCCAGACCCGCGCGTGATAGGCATCCAGCCAGGCGCGGGTCTCGGGCGAGAGCAGAGCCGGGGCCAAGAGCCGCTTGTCGATCGGGCACGAGGTGAGGACCTCGAAGCCCAACAGTGGCCGGTCGCCGCCGGGCGGGGTGCCGCGCTCGACGACCAGGAGCAAGTTCTCGGTGCGCATGCCGTAGGCGCCCGGGGCGTAGTAGCCCGGCTCGTTGGACACGATCATGCCGGGCTTCAGGGCCACACCGGCGCCGGCCTTGGAGATCCGCTGCGGGCCTTCGTGGACACACGAGAAACTGCCCACCCCGTGCCCGGTGCCGTGGTCGAAATCGAGGCCGCGGCGCCAGAGCGCGAGGCGGGCCAGGGTGTCGAGCTGGCCGCCCGTGGTGCCGACCGGGAAGACCGCCTCGGCCAAGGCCACGTGCCCCTCGAGGACGGCGGTGAAGCGCTCCTTGATCGGGGCCGCGACGTCGCCCAGGGCGATCGTGCGGGTGATGTCGGTCGTGGCGTCGCGGTACTGGCCGCCGGAGTCGACGAGATAGACCGTCCCGGGCTCGAGGCGGCGGTTGGTCCGGGGCGTGGTCCGGTAGTGCGGCAGGGCGGCGTTGGGCCCGACCGCGGAGATCGTGGGAAAGCTCGGGCCCTCGAAGAGCGGATCGCGGGCCCGCTCGCGATCGAGCCTTTCGGCGGCGGCGAGCTCGTCGACCCCGGCGGGAAGGCCCTCCCGCTCGAGCCAGGCCAGAAAGCGCACCACCGCCGCCCCGTCGCGGCGCTGGGCGGCGCGCGCCCCTTCGATCTCGACCGGGTTCTTGACCGCCTTGGCGAGCTGGATCGGGTCGTCGGCCTCGATCAGCCGGGCGCCGGCGGCCCGCAACCGCTCGAGGAAGCCCAGATGCACCTCGGCCGGATCGGCCAGCACCGTGCAACCCGCGAGCCCGAGCTCGTCGAGCGCCGGCAACAGCCGCTCGACCGGCTCGACCACCACGCCCGGATCGAGGTGGAGATCGGCGCCGAGCTTGCGGGGATCGACGAACCAGCGGCAGCCGCCGTCGGCATCCAACAGCGCGAAGCTCAAGCAGAGCGGGTTGTAGGGGATGTCGCGGCCGCGGATGTTCAACAACCAGGCGACCGCGTCGGCGGCGGTGACGAGCAGGTGGTCGGCCCCCTTGGCCGCGAGTTCGGCGGCGATCCGCCGGCGCTTCTCGGCGCTCGACAGGCCGGCGTAGCGCAGCTCGTGGGCGAAGGCCGGGGCCAGCGGAGGGGGCGGCCGGTCGGTCCAGATCGCGTCCACCGGGTTCGGCTCGAGAGGCACGAGGGCGCCGCCCTTGGCGTCGACCACCTTGGCGAGCCGCTCGTAGTCGGCGCGCCGGGTCAAGAACGGATCGAACCCCAGTCGCGCCCTCTTCGGCAGATGTCGCTCCAGCCAGCGGGTGGGCGGGGTCTCCACGGCGTGGCAGCGCTCGAAGAGACTCGCGTCGACCTGCTCGGCCAGCTGCACCGTGTAGCGGCCGTCGCTGAAGATCGCGGCCTTTTCGGCCAGCACGACGACGGTCGCGGCCGAGCCGGTGAAGCCCGTGAGCCAGGCCACCCGTTCGGCCGAGGGCGGCAGATATTCGCTGCCGTGCTCGTCGGTGCGCGGCAGGACGAAGCCGTCGACTCCGTGGCGGGCCAGGACCCGGCGGAGCGCGGCCAGACGGTCGGCGTGCGGAGCGGTCACGGGTTCGTCTCCGAAGGCTCTCGTCGAGGCCTTAGCGAAAGGGCGGGCGGCCGGCGAGGGGCGCGGGCCCGGCTCCGGCGCCCGGCCGGCCCGGGGCGGGTCGATGGCCCGGTCGAGCCGGGCCGTGACGAGGCAGCGGCCCGATGGCCCGTCGGGGCGAGCCACGACGAGAAACGGGTCGATGGTGCGTTGAGGGTCGGGCCGTGACGAGAGAGAGGCGTTCTCCTCTCTCCTGTCATCCTCGGGCGAAGACCCGAGGATCCGGCTGGATGGCCCGGTCGAGCCGGGCCATGACGGAGAAAGCCGGCGGGACGGTTCCGACCGGCCCGGGGCGCGACGGAGAACGGTGCGTGCTGGCTTGGGCGAGGGGCGCGACCGTCGCGGTGCGAACGGCCCTCTCGGCACGGGCATGGTGGGGGCAGGGAAAAGGTACGCGGGGCGCTGGACCCGTCATGGTCGGCCGGAGAGCCGACCATCCAGAGGGCCGGATGGCCCGATCGAGCCGGGCCGTGACGAGGCAGCGGCTCGATGGCCCGGTCGGGGCGAGCCACGACAAGAAACGGGGCGACCGCCCGGCAGCGGTCGCGCCGTGACAAGAGAGAGGGGCGTCCTCCTCGGCTGTCATCCTCGGGCGAAGACCCGAGGATCCGTCTGGATGGCCCGGTCGAGCCGGGCCACGACGAGAACGGATCGATCGCCCGGCCGGGGGCGGGCCACGACGGACAAGGCCGGGGGTGGACGGTTCCGACGGTCGCGACCGAGCAGAACCGGCCCAGGAGCGGGGCTCGAGGGCCACCATCGAGGAACGTGCGCCACTCCTTACCGCACTGGTTGCCGCACTGGCCAGAGCGTGGCTCTCGCTACGGCGCTACGTCCACGTGCCAAGCCCGTGATCCTATCGCGCGCCGTCCCGCAAGCCCTTGTTGCGGAGGCGGTCTCCGCCGGGCGAGCCCCGCGATGGAGCGCACGAGGTGGCGGGCGCAGCTGCGCGCGCTGGAACGAAAACGGCCGACCCTCGCGGGGTCGGCCGTTCCGGGAAGATCCGTTCAGAGGAGAGGGTGAACGCCCTTCCTCATGCCGCGACTTGCCACGCCACCACGACGCGCCCGTCAGTACTCCCGGCGCGTTGACCTCACTTCACCCCCCTCTCGGGTCCGGGGGAGGCCGTGGTTGGCCCCTTCAGGGGTTTTCCCGGGAGCCCAAAAACTTCATGGATTACACTCCAGTCTCGGGCACCACCGTGAATTGGGATCGCCCGGGTGGCGCGTCAAGGCAAGCCGCGGGCTCAGCGGGCCGGGGCCATCACCATGACCATCTGGCGCCCCTCGAGCTTGGGCATCTGCTCGATCTTGGCCCGGTCGCCGACGTCGTTCTTGATCCGCTCGAGCAGGCTCGTCGCCAGATGGGTGTGGACCATCTCGCGCCCCCGGAAGCGCAGGGTGACCTTGACCTTGTCACCCTCTTCCAGGAACTCCTTCATCTTGCGCAGTTTGATCTCGTAATCGTTGTCGTCGATGCCCGGCCGCATCTTGATCTCTTTGATCTCGATCACGCGCTGCTTCTTGCGCGCGGCGGCGGCCTTCTTCTGCGCTTCGTATTTGAACTTACCGTAATCGAGGATCTTGCAGACCGGCGGCCGGGCGGTCGGCGAGATCTCGACCAGGTCCAAGCCCGCCTCCTCGGCTCTCGCCAGCGCTTCTCGCAGCGGCACGATCCCGACCATGTTGCCGTTCTCGTCGATCAACCGGACCTCGTGCGCGTCGATCATCCGATTGATGCGATACTCGTCCCCACGTGCCGCTGCTGCCATGAACGCCGCTCGTCCTCCTGTCGATCCACACGAACGGGCGCGTCGGTCACCGAGCCGCCGCGCCCAGAAGACCGCCGCCGATCACGCGCGTGGTGCGAGATCGGGCGGGGTCGACTCTCGAAGACACAACGCGATCGCGGCGTCAAGCGCGAGGGTTCTCTGACCCTCTTCGCCCAACCGCCGCACCGCCACCGTGCGCTCCCTGGTCTCGCGGGCCCCCACCGCCCAGATGTACGGCACCTTGGCGAGGCTGTGCTCGCGCACCTTGTAGCCGATCTTGTCGGGCCGCAGGTCGAGCTCGACCCGCACACCCGCGGCCTCCAGCTTCCCGCCGACCTCGCGGGCGTACGCATCGGCCTCGTTGGTGATGGTCGCCACCACGACCTGGACGGGTGCCAGCCAGACCGGCAGCCGCCCGGCATAGTGCTCGATCAGCACGCCGATGAACCGCTCGAGCGAACCCAGGATCGCCCGGTGCAGCATCACCGGCCGGTGCTTGGCGCCGTCGGGGCCGATGTACACGGCGTCGAGCCGCTCGGGCAGCACGAAGTCGACCTGCAGCGTGCCGCACTGCCATTCCCGGCCGATCGCGTCCTCGAGGACGAACTCGAGCTTGGGGCCGTAGAAGGCGCCCTCACCGGGGTTGAGCTCCGGCTCCACCCCGGCCGCCGCACAGGCCTCGCGCAACGCCTGCTCGGCATGGTCCCAGACCTCGTCGGAGCCGGCCCGCACCGGCGGCCGATCGGCGAACCGGACCTTGAAGGAGGGGAAGCCGAAATCGGCGTAGACCGCGCGCAACAGGTCGACGAACGCCACGCTCTCGCTCGTGATCTGCTCGGGCGTGCAGAAGATGTGGGCGTCGTCCTGGGTGAAGGCCCGCACCCGCATGATCCCGTGCAGCGCACCGGACGGCTCGTTGCGATGGCAGGAGCCGAACTCGGCCATGCGCAGGGGCAGGTCGCGATAGCTCTTGATGCCCTGGTTGAAGATCTGCACGTGGCAGGGGCAGTTCATCGGCTTCAGGGCGAAGGCGCGCTCCTCCGCCTCGAGGGTGAACATGTTGGCACGGAACTTCTCCCAGTGCCCCGAGCGCTCCCACAAGGAGCGGTCGACCAGCTGGGGGGTCCGCACCTCCACGTAGCCCGCCCGGCCGAGCCGGCGGCGCACGTACTCTTCGACCTGGCGCCACAGCACCCAACCCTTGGGGTGCCAGAAGACGGCTCCCGGCGCCTCCTCCTGGACGTGGAACAGGTCCATCTCGCGACCGAGCCGGCGATGATCGCGCCGCTCGGCCTCGGCCAGCTGGTGGAGATAGGCGTCGAGCGCCGCCTTGGTCGGGAAGGCCGTGCCGTAGATCCTCTGCAGTTGGGGATTGCGCGGGTCGCCCCGCCAATAGGCACCGGCCACCTTGGTGAGCTTGAAGGCCCCGATCCGACCGGTCGACGGGCCGTGCGGCCCGCGGCACAGATCGAACCAGCCGTCCTGGTGGTAGATCGTGACCGGCTCGCCTTCGGGAACGGCGTCCAGGATCTCGAGCTTGAAGCGCTCGCCCATCGCCTCGAAGCGCCGGCGCGCCTCCTCGCGGCTCACTTCCTCGCGCCGGAAGGGCACGTCGGCGTGCACGATCTCGGCCATGCGGGCCTCGATGCGGGCGAGATCGTCGCTCGAGAACGGCTCCTCGCGGTAGAAGTCGTAATAGAAGCCGGTGTCGATCGCCGGGCCGATGGTCACCTGCGTGCCGGGGAACAGCTCCTGGACGGCCTGCGCCATGACGTGCGCGCAGTCGTGGCGCAGCAGCGGCAGCGCCTCGGGATCCTCGGGCCGGACGATGCGCACGCTGGCGTCGTGCTCGATCGGGCGGTCGAGATCGCGCAACTCGCCGTCGACCAGCACGGCCAGAGCCTCCCGCGCCAGCCGCGGGCCGATCGCCTCGGCGACCTCCCGCCCGGTGGGCGGCCGCTCGAAGCGGCGGGTCGAGCCGTCCGGCAGGGTGATCGTCACCCCGCCCGCACGCGCTTCGATCGCTCGGGGCTCGGCGGCGGTCGACATGGTCGGAAATCCACTTCGCAAGCACTCGGTCTTCGCGAGGCGCGCACCACGGCCCGGCGGCTTCCGTCGGCCGGCGCGCCGAAGCAAGGTGCCGTCCCGGCTCCCCCGGTGTCAACCGGCGGGGGTATCGGCCCGCTCGGGTGCCAGGGTGGTCTCCTCGTAGAGCTGGAGGAGCAGGCGGGCGACCCGCTCGAGGCCGAAGGTCTCGAGGGCGAAGGCCCGGGCGCGCCGCGCCAGCCGTTCGCGGACCTCCTCCTCGAGGGCGAGGGCTCGGCCGAGCGCCCAGGCGAGCTCGCCCGGGTCCTCGGCCGGCACGATCCAGCCGGTGGCGGCCGGCATGACGCATTCGGGGAGCGCGCCCAGGCCGGAGACGATCACCGGCCGACCCATGGCCTGGGCGGCGGCGATCACCCGTGCCGAGGGCAAGGGCGCGATCGCCGGCAGCACCACCACGTCTGCCAGCTGCAAGGCGGCGGGCTCGTCCTCGGGTGGTGCGCCGAAGCGCACCCGATCCGCCACCCCGGCCTCGCGGACCGCCCGCTCGAGTCGCCGCACGTAGCCGCGTTCGGCTTCCGCCGAGCCGACCAGGATCACCACGAGATCGCGCCGCTCGAGCTCGGCGATCGCGGCGATCACCGAGAGATGGCCGTGCTCGGGGACCAGCGGGCCGGGGACCACGACCACCCGCTGCCCCGGATCCACGCCCCAACGCTCGGCCACCGCCACCACCCGCGGGCCGCGCACGCGCTCGGGATCGTGCTCGGCCGGGTCGACCGCCGGCGGGATCACCCGGATCCGCTGCGGCGCGATCCCGTGCTCGCTGGCCAAGGTCTCGGCCACGTACTCGGAAACCGCGACGAGCCGCGGCGCGGCGAGCAGCGGTTCGACCCCGGGCCCACTTCCGGCCGGCCCGGGGAGTGCGTGGATCGTGGCCAGCCAGGGCAGGCCCGCGACCTCGGCCGCGGCGCGGGCGAGGGCCGCGCCGGCCGGTCGCTGGAGATGGACCAGGCCGATCCGCTCGCGAAGCAAGAGAGCCTGCAACCGGCTGCGGGCCGCCCAACGGCCGAACCAGCCCGCCCGTTCGAGCGGTAGCTCGATCAGCCGGGCGCCGGTCCGACGCATCGGATCGGCCATCGGACCCGAGGAGGCGATCACGAGCGGTCGCCACCCGGCGGCCCGCAGCGCCCGGCAATAGTCGAGCACGCGCCGGCTCACGCTGTCGGCCACGAGCGCGCCCGCCACGAGAAGGGCCGCTCGCTCGCCCGATCCGGCGCTACGCGTCGCGTTCAAGAGGCGGCGATCCCGAAACAAGCCGGGGCGTTACGGCGGCACCGCGGCTCGCCCCCGAGGCCCGGCCCTGCTAGCAGAACCGCGAAGCGGCACAAGCGGCGGCGGTCGCGAGGCGGCGGGAGCGGGGGATGGCCGAGGAGCGGGAGGGGTGGTTGGAGACGGAAGACGGGAGGCGGGTCGCCTGGCGGCGGCTGGCCGGTGCCGGGCCGGAGATCGTGTTCCTGTGCGGCCTGCGCTCGGATTCGACCGGTACCAAGGCCACCCGCCTCGCGACCTTCTGCGCGGCGCGGGGCTGGGCCTTCACCCGCTTCGACTATTCCGGCCACGGAGCGTCCTCGGGCCGCTTCGAGGACGGGACCATCGGTGCGTGGCACGCCGACACGTTGGCGGTGCTCGACCGGCTCGTCGAGGGGCCGTTTCTGCTCGTGGGCTCGTCGATGGGCGGCTGGCAGGCGCTGCTCGCCGCCCGGGCGCGGCCCGAGCGGACGGTGGGCCTCGTGCTCGTGGCTCCCGCACCGGACTTTCCGCGCCGGCTGATCCTGCCCGCGCTCGACGCACGGCAGCGCGCGGCCCTGGAGGGGGCGGGGGTGGTCGAGCTTCCCTCCGAGTACGGCGAGCCGTTGCCGATCACCCGCCGACTCCTCGAGGAGTCGGTGGCCCACGAGCTTCTCGATCGAGATCTGCCGATCGGCTGCCCGATCCACATCCTGCACGGCCGCGCCGACCGCGAGGTCCCGCTCGCTCTGTCGCTGGCGCTGATCGAGCGGCTCGTTCACGCCCCGGTCACGCTCGAGGTGGTCGAGGACGGCGATCACCGGCTCTCCCGCGAGAGCGATCTGGTGCGGCTCCTGGCCGCGGTCGAGCGGGTCCGGGCACTGGCGCTCGGCACGCCGCCGCCGGCCGGCTAGCCGACCCGGCGTTCGGCGGAGGGGCGCTCCAGCGGGGCCCTCGGCCCGGCGGCTTCGGGCAGGCTCGGCAGGAAGGCCGGCCCTTCGCGCAAGAGATGCTCCCAAAGGGCCTGCGCCGCCGGTAGGATCCGCCGGTCGCGGCGGCGGACCACGTACCAGGTGCGGACCACCGGCAGGCCCTCGACGTCGAGCACGACCACCCGCCCGTCGGCGACCTCGGCGGCGATCGTGTGGGCGGAGAGGAGCGCGATGCCCATCCCGGCCATGACCGCCTGCTTGATCGTCTCGTTGGAGCCGATCTCGACACCCGCCCCAAGCTCGACGCCCGCACCTCGCAGCTCCACCCCGGCGTTGCGGAACAACCGCTCGAGCAGGGCCCGGGTACCCGAGCCGGGCTCGCGCAGAAGGAAGGTCTCGCGAGCCAAGTCGGCGAGCGGGATCGCCCGCCGCTGGGCGAGCGGATGGTCGGGAGCGGCCACGATCACGTGGGGGTGCGGACCGAGCACCGCCTGCTCAAGCGGCTGGTCCTCGGGCGGGTAGCCCATGATCGCGAGGTCGAGGGCGAAGGCCGCCAGATCGGCCACGATCTGGGCGCGGTTGCCGACCCGCACCCGCAGCGCCACGCCCGGTCGGGTGCGCTGGAAGGCGGCCAGCGCGAAGGGCGCGAAATATTTGGCGGTGCTCACGACCCCCACGGCCACCGAGCCGCGGTCGAGCCCGCGCAGGGCGGCCACTGCGGCATCGCAGTCGGCCAGGGCCGCTTCGATGCGCACGAGCGCGGTCAGGGCCTCCTCGCCGGCCTCGGTGGGCACGAGACCTTGCGGACCGCGCAACAGCACCGGCACGCCACCCAGCGCCTCCTCGAGCAGCTTGAGCTGCTGGGCCACCGCCGGCGGGGTGAGGCCGAGCTCGGCCGCCGCGGCCGCGATCGAGCCGGTGCGCGCCGCGGCACCCAGGGCGCGGAGCTGGCGCAGCGAGGTCCGCCGTGCGAAGGGCGACAGTTTTTCTTTCATCCGGGCGAAATTTAAAAGATTCACGCGGGACCCGCCAGCGGTGCATGCTGGCAACGCGGCGGGAAGCCGCCAACAACGGGCCGAGCCGGGGACGGCGTCGAGACGCCGTCGGGAGGCGGGGGATGACGACACTCAGCGAACATCTGGAGCGCTGGGCCGCGGGCCGCACCGAGCGGGTCGACCAGGCCACGGTGATCGCAGCACTCGCCGGTGCGGCGGCGGAGATCGCACGGATCGTGGCGCAGGGGCCGTTGGCCGGGGCGATGGGCGCGGTGGTCGGATCGAGCCGCGACGGCGACGGTCAGAAGGCGTTGGATGTGCGGGCCGAGGAGCTGTTCGTCGAGCGGCTGCGCCACACGCCGGTGGCCTGGCTGGCCTCCGAGGAGCAGGAGGCGGCGGTGGCGCTGCGCCCGGGAGCGCGGCTGGCACTCACCCTCGATCCGCTCGACGGCTCCAACAACATCGAGCAGAACGGCCCGATGGGCAGCATCTTCGCACTGCTGCCCGCCGAGGCCACGGCCCAGGCGACCTTCCTGGTCCCCGGCTCGCGGGTCCTGGCGGCCGGCGTGGTGCTCTACGGGCCCTGGACCGTGCTGGTGCTGGCGCTCGACGAGCGTTGCGACGCCTTCACGCTCGATCCCCGCAGTGGCGAGTTCGTGCTCACCCACGAGCGCCTGCGGATCCCGCCCGGCCGGCGCGAATATGCGATCAACGCCAGCAACGCCCGCCACTGGCCGCTGCCGATCCGGGCCTATGTCGAGGAGTGCGTGGCCGGGGCCACCGGCCCGCGCGGTGTCGACTACAACATGCGCTGGGTGGCCTGCGTGGCCGCCGACCTGTTCCGCATCCTGGTCCGCGGCGGGATCTATCTCTATCCCGGTGATGCGCGCAAAGGCTACGAGCGGGGCCGGCTGCGGCTGCTCTACGAGGGCTTCCCGATCGCCTTCGTGGTCGATCGGGCAGGCGGGCTCGCCACCGACGGCTACACCCCGATCCTGGAGCTGACACCCAAGAGCCTGCACGAGCGGGTGCCGTTGATCTTCGGCTCGAAGGACAAGGTCGAGCGGGTGGTCGAGCTGCACCACGCCAACGTGCCACAGGCCGGTCAGCGGCCGCTGTTCGGCACGCGCGGCCTGTTCAAATCCTGAAGGCGGAGGCCGCGGTCGTGTCGGTCAAGCATCCGATCATCTCGGTCACCGGTTCCTCGGGAGCCGGCACCACGACCGTCAAGCACACCTTCGAGCAGATCTTCCGCCGCGAGGGCATCAAGGCCGCGTGGATCGAGGGCGACGCCTTCCACCGCTGGAACCGCGAGGAGATGCGCCGGGCCATGGCCGAGGCGGCGGCCAAGGGCAACCCTCACCTGAGCCATTTCGGTGTCGAGGCCAATCTCTTGGAGGAGTTGGAGGCGGTCTTCGCCGAGTACGGCCGGCAGGGCACCGGCATGACCCGCCACTACGTCCACGACGAGCGCGAGGCCGAGCTCTACGGCGTGCCGCCCGGACATTTCACGCCCTGGGAGCCGCTCCCGCCCGACACCGATCTGTTGCTCTACGAGGGCCTGCACGGGGCGGTGGTGACCGACAAGGTCGACATCGCCCGGCACGCCGATCTCAAGATCGGCGTCGTCCCGGTCATCAACCTCGAATGGATCCAGAAGATCCACCGCGATCGGGCCACACGCGGCTACACCACCGAGGCGGTCACCGACACGATCCTTCGGCGCATGCCCGATTACGTGCGCTACATCTGCCCGCAGTTCACCCAGACCGACATCAACTTCCAGCGGGTGCCGACAGTCGACACCTCCAACCCGTTCATCGCCCGGTGGATCCCCACCCCCGACGAGTCGATGGTCGTGATCCGCTTCAGGAACCCGCGCGGGATCGATTTCCCCTATCTCTTGTCGATGATCCCGGGCTCGTTCATGTCGCGGGCGAACTCGATCGTGATCCCCGGGGCGAAGCAGGACCTGGCGATGCAGCTCATCATCACCCCCATGGTCCTGCATCTCGTCGACCGCGCGCGGCGCGCCCGGGGCTGAAGCAGCAGGAGCCCGCTCGTGAGCCCCACGCCCAGCGTCGATCCCCGCACCCTCGCCAACGCCATCCGCGTGCTCGCCATGGACGCGGTGGAGGCGGCCAAGTCCGGCCATCCGGGCATGCCCATGGGCATGGCGGACGTGGCGACGGTGCTCTGGACCCGCTTCCTGCGGTTCGATCCGACCGATCCGGAGTGGCCCGATCGCGACCGCTTCGTCCTCTCGGCCGGCCACGGCTCGATGCTGCTCTACGCGCTGCTCCATCTCACCGGCTTTCCCGGCATGGGGATCGAGGAGCTCGAGCGCTTCCGTCAGCTGCACTCCAAGACCCCGGGCCATCCCGAATACGGCCACACGCCGGGGGTCGAGACCACCACCGGGCCGCTGGGCCAGGGGCTCGCCAACGCGGTGGGCATGGCGCTGGCCGAGCGGCTGCTGGCCGAGCGGTTCGGCCCCGAACTCGTCGATCACTGGACCTACGTCATCGCCGGCGACGGCTGTCTCATGGAGGGGATCAGCCACGAGGCCGCCTCGCTCGCCGGTCATCTGCGGCTCGGCCGGCTGATCGTGCTGTTCGACGACAACGGCATCTCGATCGACGGGCCGACCACGCTCACGTGCTCCGACGACCACCTGAAACGCTTCGAAGCCTATGGCTGGCACACGCTGCGGGTCGACGGGCACGACCCCGAGGCGGTGGCGCGGGCGATCCTGGAGGCGCGGGCCGATCCGCGGCCCTCGCTGATCGCCTGTCGGACCATCATCGGCTTCGGCGCGCCCAACAAGCAGGGCACCGCCGCGACCCACGGGGCACCGCTGGGGGCCGCCGAGGTCGCGGCCGCCCGCGAGCGGCTGGGCTGGCCCTGGCCGCCCTTCGAGATCCCCGAGCCGATCGCCGCCGCCTGGCGGGCGGTGGGAGCGCGCGGGGCCGGCGAGCGGCGGGCCTGGGCGCAGCGGCTCGCTGCCTCTCCGAAACGCGCGGCCTTCGAGGAGGCGCTCGCCGGAAGGCTGCCCGAGAAGGCGGTGGCGGCGTTGCGCGCCCACGCCGCGGCGCTCGCCGAGAGCCGGCCGAGCATGGCCACGCGCAAGGCCTCGGAGGCGGCGCTCGAGGTGCTCACCGCGCACGTGCCGCAGCTGTTGGGCGGCTCGGCCGACCTGACCCATTCCAACAACACCATCACCAAGCACACCAAGCCCGTGGTCCCGGGCGACTTCTCCGGCCGCTATCTGTTCTACGGGGTGCGCGAGCACGCGATGGCGGCGATCATGAACGGCATCGCGTTGCACAAGGGCTTCGTGCCCTACGGTGGCACGTTCCTCGTCTTCTCCGATTACTGCCGCAACGCCATCCGCCTGTCGGCGCTCATGGGACTACGGGTCGTCTACGTGATGACCCACGACAGTATCGGCCTGGGCGAGGACGGGCCCACGCACCAACCCGTCGAGCATCTGGCCTCGCTGCGCGCGATCCCCAATCTGCTCGTGTTCCGGCCGGCCGACGCGATCGAGACCGCCGAGTGCTGGGAGCTGGCGCTCGCGCGCACTGCGACGCCCTCGATCCTGGCGCTGTCGCGTCAGAACCTGCCCACCGTGCGGCGCGAGGCCGGTGGCGAGAACCGCTGCGCACGCGGCGGCTACGTGCTGGCCGAGGCCGAGGGCGGGCCGCGGGCGCTCACCATCTTGGCCACCGGCTCGGAAGTGGCGATCGCCCTCGAGGCGCGCGAGCGGCTGCAGGCCCGGGGCGTGCCCACGGCCGTGGTCTCGCTACCCTGCTTCGAGCTGTTCGAGGAGCAGGACGCGGCCTGGCGGGCCGCGGTGCTGGGTAGCGCGCCGCGCATCGCGATCGAGGCCGCCTCGCCGTTCGGCTGGACCCGCTACGTGGACAGCGAACAGGACGTGGTGGCGGTGCGCGGCTTCGGCGCTTCGGCTCCGGCCGCCGACCTCTACCGGCATTTCGGCATCAACGCGGACGCGCTTTTGGCCCTGGCCGAGCGCAAGCTCGGCCTCGCCCCCCGTCCCGAACCCGAGGACCTTCCACCATGGCCCTGATCACTTTGCGCCAACTCCTGGATCACGCGGCCGAGCACGGCTACGGGATCCCCGCGTTCAACATCAACAACATGGAGCAGCTGCTCGCGATCCTGCGGGCGGCCGATCGGGTCGAGGCGCCGGTGATCCTGCAGGCCTCGCGCGGCGCCCGTTCCTACGCCGGCGACGCCATGCTCCGCGCCATGGTCCAGGCGGCGGTCGAGATGTGGCCGCACATCCCGATCTGCTTGCACCTCGACCACGGTGACCGGCCGGCCACCTGCTACTCGGCGATCCAGTGCGGCTTCACGAGCGTCATGATGGACGGCTCCTTGGAAGCCGACGGCAAGACCCCGGCGAGCTACGCCTACAATCTCGAGGTCACGAGCAAGGTGGTCGAGGTCGCCCACGCGGTGGGCGTGTCGGTGGAGGGTGAGCTCGGCTGTCTGGGCTCCCTCGAGACCGGCGAGGGTGAGGCCGAGGACGGCCACGGCGCGGTCGGCAAGCTCGACCGCAAGCAGCTCCTGACCGACCCCGACCAGGCCCGCGACTTCGTGGCCCGCACGGGTGTCGACGCGCTGGCGGTGGCGATCGGCACCAGCCACGGGGCCTACAAGTTCAAGCGCAAGCCCACCGGTGACATCCTGGCCATGGACGTGGTCAAGGCGATCCACGAGCGGCTGCCGAACACCCATCTGGTCATGCACGGTTCGAGCTCGGTGCCGCAGGAGTTACAGGATCTCTTCAACGCCTACGGCGGCGAGATGCCCCAGACCTGGGGCGTGCCGGTCGAGGAGATCCGCGAAGGCATCAAGTATGGTGTGCGGAAAGTGAACATCGACACCGACTGCCGGATCGCCATGACCGCTCAGTTCCGCAAGGTGGCGATGGAGAAGCGCGGCGAGTTCGACCCGCGCAACTTCCTCAAGCCGGCCATGGCCGCGCTCACCGAACTGTGCGCCCAGCGCTACGAGGAGTTCGGCGCCGCCGGACAGGCGCGCAAGATCCGGCCGCTGCCGCTTTCGGCCATGGCCGCACGCTACGTCAAGGGCGAGCTCGACCCGCGGATCGTGGGCGAGCGGGCGCGGGCCGCCTGAGCACGACGACGCGAGCGAGGCCCGGCCCGCGCCGGGCCCGGACGGGAGAAGGACGATGAACGTGGTCGCGACGCCCAAGAAGCGCGGCCGGTACGATGCCGGCGTGCTGAAGTACAAGGAGATGGGCTACTTCGACCTCGACTACCAGCCCAAGGACACCGACCTGTTGGCGGTGTTCCGCGTCACGCCGCAGGACGGCGTCGACCCCGAGGAGGCGGCGGCGGCGGTCGCGGGCGAGAGCTCGACCGCGACCTGGACGGTGGTGTGGACCGATCGGCTCACCGCCTGCGAGAAGTACCGAGCCAAGTGCTACCGGCTGGAGCCGGTGCCGGGCAATCCTTCGCAGTGGTTCGCCTACATCGCCTACGACCTCGACCTGTTCGAGCCGGGTTCGGTGGTCAACATCGCCGCCTCGATCATCGGCAACGTGTTCGGCTTCAAGCCGCTCAAGGCGCTGCGCCTCGAGGACATGCGGATCCCCACCGCCCTGGTCAAGACCTTCGACGGGCCGGCCACCGGGATCGTCGTCGAGCGCGAGCGTCTCGACAAGTTCGGCCGCCCACTGCTCGGGGCCACCGTCAAGCCCAAGCTCGGTCTTTCGGGGCGCAACTACGGCCGGGTGGTGTACGAGGCGCTCAAGGGCGGGCTCGACTTCACGAAGGACGACGAGAACATCAACAGCCAGCCCTTCATGCACTGGCGCGACCGGTTCCTTTACTGCATGGAGGCGGTCAATCGCGCCCAGGCGATGACCGGTGAGGTCAAGGGGACATATCTCAACGTCACCGCCGCCACCATGGAGGACATGTACGAGCGTGCCGAGTTCGCCAAGGAGCTGGGTTCGGTCATCATCATGATCGATCTGGTGATCGGTTGGACGGCGATCCAGTCGATGGCCAAGTGGGCGCGCAAGAACGACATGATCCTCCACCTGCACCGGGCCGGTCATTCCACCTACACCCGGCAGAAGAACCACGGTGTGAGCTTCCGAGTGATCGCCAAGTGGGCCAGGCTCGCCGGGGTCGACCACATCCACGCCGGTACGGTGGTGGGCAAGCTCGAGGGCGACCCGTTCACCACCCGTGGCTATTACGACATCTGCCGCGAGACCTACAATCCGATGTGCCTCGAGCACGGCCTGTTCTTCGATCAGGACTGGGCCGGGCTGCGCCGGGTCATGCCGGTGGCTTCCGGTGGCATCCACGCCGGCCAGATGCACCAGCTCCTCACGCTCCTGGGCGAGGACGTGGTGCTGCAGTTCGGCGGCGGGACGATCGGCCATCCCATGGGCATCGCCGCCGGGGCAACCGCCAACCGGGTGGCGCTCGAGGCCATGGTCCTGGCGAGGAACGAGGGCCGCGACATCATGGCCGAGGGACCCGAGATCCTGGCCGAGGCGGCGCGCTGGTGCAAGCCCTTGGCCCAGGCGCTCGAAACCTGGAAGGACGTCACCTTCGACTACGCCTCGACCGATACGCCCGATTTCGTGCCCACGCCGACCATGGTCTGAGGCGGGGCCGGGAGATCTTCCATGCACCTCACTCAGGGAACCTTCAGCTTCCTGCCGCCGCTCACCGACGAGCAGATCCGCAAGCAGGTCGCCTACTGCATCGCCAAGGGTTGGGCGGTGAACATCGAGTTCACCGACGATCCGCATCCTCGCAACACCTACTGGGAGATGTGGGGGTTGCCGATGTTCGCTCTCACCGATCCGGCACCGGTCATGTACGAGTTGGCCGAGTGCCGTAAGGTCCACAAGGGCCGCGCCTACATCCGCATCTCCGCGTTCGATTCGTCTCCGGGCTGGGAGAGCCTGCGGCTCTCCTTCATCACCGATCGGCCCGACGACGAGCCGGGCTTCATGCTGGAGCGGCAGGAATCGTGGGGCCGGACGATCCGCTACACGACCCGCGCCTACGCCACCGACCGGCCGATGGGCGAACGCTACGGGCGGACGTGAGCGAGGGCGCCATGAGCGAGGCGGGTGCGAGCGTTCCGCGGGTCGATCTGGAGGCGGCGTTCCGCGACAGCGGCGTGGGCGAGGTCCTGGACGAGCTCGACCGGACGCTCGTGGGCCTCGCTCCCGTCAAGCGGCGGATCCGCGAGATCGCCGCTCTCTTGTTGGTCGACAAGGTGCGCCGCGAACTCGGGCTCACCAGCCAGCCGCCGACCTTGCACATGAGCTTCACCGGGAACCCGGGGACCGGCAAGACCACGGTGGCCCAGCGGATGGCCGACATCCTCCACCGGCTCGGCTACGTGCGCACCAACCGCCTGGTCTCCGTCACCCGCGACGATCTCGTGGGTCAGTACATCGGTCACACCGCGCCGAAGACCAAGGAGGTCCTCAAAAAGGCCATGGGCGGTGTGCTGTTCATCGACGAGGCCTATTATCTCTATCGGCCCGAGAACGAGCGCGACTACGGACAGGAGGCGATCGAGATCCTGCTCCAGGTGATGGAGAACCGGCGCGACGATCTGGTGGTGATCCTGGCTGGTTACGCCGATCGGATGGAGCGGTTCTTCTCGGCCAATCCCGGCATGCGCTCGCGCATCGCCCACCACATCGAGTTCCCCGACTACACCAAGGAGGAGCTCATGCGGATCGCCGAGATCATGCTCGCCGAGCAGAGCTACCGCTTCAGCCCCGAGGGCCGCGCCGCCTTCGAGCGCTATCTGGAGGCGCGCATGCGCCAGCCGCACTTCGCCAACGCCCGTTCGGTGCGCAACGCGCTCGATCGCGCCCGGCTGCGCCAGGCGGTGCGGCTGTTCGAGAGCCGTGGACTGGCCTTGACGCCCGAGGATCTCGTGACCATCGGGCCGCAGGAGATCCTGGCCTCGCGCGTGTTGGCCGAGGCGCCCGAGGAGACCGCCGCATGAGCTCACCCGAGGTGTTGATCGCCCCCTCGATCCTCTCGGCGGATTTCGCCCGGCTGGGAGAGGAGGTCCGGGCCGTCGACCAGGCCGGGGCGGATTGGATCCATCTCGACGTGATGGACGGGCACTTCGTACCCAACATCACCTTCGGGCCGGAGGTCGTGAGGGCCATCCGCCGCTACAGCGACAAGTGCTTCGACACGCACCTCATGATCGCTCCGGCCGATCCCTATCTCGAGGCCTTCGCCAGGGCCGGGGCCGATCGGATCATCGTCCACGCCGAGGCCTGCACCCATCTCGACCGCACGCTCCAGGCGATCCGGGCACTCGGCAAGAAGGCCGGGGTGTCGTTGAACCCGGCCACCCCCGAGAGTGCCGTGGCCTACGTGCTCGACGCGATCGACCTCGTGCTGGTGATGACCGTCAACCCCGGCTTCGGCGGTCAGCGCTTCCTGCCCTCCCAACTCGACAAGATCCGCAAGCTCAAGGCGATGATCGGTGAGCGGCCGGTGCGGATCGAGGTCGACGGCGGGATCACGCCGCAGACCGCACCGCTCGTGATCGAGGCCGGGGCTTCGGTGCTGGTGGCGGGCTCGGCCGTGTTCGGCCGGCCACCTTACGCCGAGGCGATCGCCGCCTTGCGACCCCGCCTGCCGGCGGCGGCCTAGGGCCCGAGCTTTCCCACGAGGAAACGGTAGAGATCCTCGAGCCGCTGCTCCAGCGACCCCAAGCGCCGCTCCACCGCTTCTTGCCGCTGCTCGAGCGCTTCCAGACGCCGCTCCAGCGCTTCCTGCCGCTGCTCCAGGGACCCCAAGCGCCGCTCCAGCGCTTCTTGCCGTTGTTCCAGTCCCTCTTGCCGCTGTTCCAACGCTTCTTGGCGCCGCTCCAGCCGCTCCAGCCGGCTGTCGAGGGCGTCGAGCCGTTCCTCGACCCGGTGCTGACGGACCAGGAGCTCGTCGAGCGTACGCTGCTGCGCGGCGAGCTGCGCGTCGATCGCGTTGCTCTGCACCCGCACTTGGTTGAGTGCGATCTCGATGCTCTGGAACTGTACGTTGATCGCCTGACGGAAATGGCTGAGCTCCGTCGACAGAAGGCGCAACTGCTCGGCCATCGGGTCGACCTTCTGGAGCACCCGACGGAGCTGCTCGCCGATCAGCCGCAGATCGAGGACCTCGTCGCTGGTCATGTGGCCTCCGTGCAACGGCACCTTACGCGATCGGCCACCCCGGCGCCAGCCCCGCGCGGGCCTCCCCGGCGGCCAGCGACGCGCCCTGTGCACGGCCCCCTGGCCGGCGCCGAAAGCTCGTGCCATCTCGTGCGCGGGTGCGACCGGGTCAGCGATCGAGGCCGCCGTGACGCAGCTTCTCTCCGTCTCGCTCGACGACAAGTACACGCTCGAGGAGGGCCGGATCTATCTGACCGGCGTGCAAGCACTCGTGCGGCTGCCGATCGAGCAGAAACGCCGCGACCGGCGCGCCGGGTGGAACACCGCCGGCTACGTCACCGGCTATCGCGGCTCGCCGCTCGGCGGCTACGACCAGCAGCTCGCGGCGGCCAAGCGGTTCCTGGCCGCCCACGACATCCTTCATCAGCCGGCGGTCAACGAGGATCTGGCGGCCACCGCCTGCCAGGGGACCCAGCAGATCAATTTGACCGGTGAGGGCCGCTTCGACGGCGTGTTCGCCATCTGGTACGGCAAGGGTCCCGGCGTCGACCGCTCGGGCGACGCGATCCGCCACGGCAATCTGTTCGGCACCGATCCCAAGGGCGGCGTACTCCTGCTCCTGGGCGACGATCACATCTGCGAATCGAGCACGACCGCGCACCAGTCCGAATACGCCATGGTCGACGCCTTGGTGCCGATCCTCAACCCTTCGGGGGTGCAGGAGATCTTGGAATTCGGTCTTTACGGGATCGCGCTCTCCCGCTTCTCGGGCGCCTGGGTGGCCTTGAAGTGCATCCACGACACGGTCGAGAGCACCGCCTCGATCGCCGTCGCCCCGGATCGGCCGACGATCGTCCTGCCCGACGAGGCGGCCCTGCCGCCGATCCGCCGGCACATCGAGATCCCACCCGAGATGCCCTGGCCGCCCATGGCCCTCGAGGTGGAGCGCCGGCTGCACACCGTGCGCATGGCGGCCGCTCGCCTGTTCGCCCGGGCCAATCGGCTCGATCGCGTGGTCCTGGGTGAGCCCGGAGCCCGAGTGGTGGTGGTGACCACCGGCAAGTCCTACCAGGACGTGGTCGTGGCGCTCGACGAGCTCGGCATCGACGAGCGGCGGGCACGGGCGCTCGGTCTCGCCGTCTACAAGGTCGCGATGACCTTCCCGCTCGAGCCCGACGGGCTGATCGAGGCGGTCCGCGGTGCCGAGCTCGTCCTCGTGGTCGAAGAGAAGCGCGGACTGATCGAAAGCCAGGCCAAGGAGATCCTCTACGATCGGCCGGACCGGCCGCGGGTTTTCGGCAAGCGCGACGAGCGCGGCGACACGCTCTTTCCGTCCTGGGGCCAGCTCGACCCACTGCAGGTGGCGGTCGAGCTCGGCCGGCGGCTGGTCGAGCGCAGCCCCGATCCGGAGCTGCGCGCCCGCCTGGCCGCCCTCGAGGCCCGCCGCGCCGCGGCCCCGCCGGCCGCCCCCGGGCTCGTGCGGTTGCCCTGGTTCTGCCCGGGCTGCCCGCACAACACCAGCACCAAGGTGCCCGAGGGCGCGCGGGCGGTGGGTGGCATCGGCTGCCACTTCATGGCCACCTGGATGGATCGGAACACCTTGGGCTGGACCCAGATGGGCGGCGAGGGGGCCTCCTGGATCGGCCAGGCGCCGTTCAGCCGGCGCCGCCACGTGTTCCAGAACATCGGCGACGGCACCTTCTATCATTCGGGCTCGCTGGCCGTGCGGGCGGCGGTCGCCGCCGGGGCCAACGTCACCTTCAAGATCCTCTACAACGACGCGGTGGCGATGACCGGCGGTCAGAAGATGGAGACCGCCAACCTCACGGTGCCGCAGATCACGCGACTGCTCGAGGCCGAGGGGGTGCGGGCGATCGCCGTGGTCACCGACGAGCCCGACAAGTATCCGATCCCCTCCGGGATGGCCCCGGGTGTGACGATCCACCACCGCGACGAGCTCGACGCGGTGCAGCGGCGGATGCAGGCGATCGAGGGGGTCACCGCGATCGTCTACGATCAGACCTGTGCGGCCGAGAAGCGCCGGCGCAGGAAGCGCGGTCTTCTGCCCGATCCCGACGAGCGGGTGGTGATCAACGAGCTGGTGTGCGAGGGTTGCGGCGATTGCGGCGTGCAGTCCAACTGCGTGGCCATCCAGCCGCTCGAGACCGAGTACGGACGCAAGCGGCGCATCGACCAGTCGGCCTGCAACAAGGATTTTTCCTGCATCAAGGGGTTCTGCCCGTCCTTCGTGAGCGTGAAGGGCGCCGTCCTACGCAAGGCCGCGGCCGGCCGCGACGTGCCCTTCGCGGTTGTGCCCGAGCCCGAACTGCCGGCGCTGGAACGCCCTTACGGCATCGTCGTGACCGGCATCGGCGGCACCGGGGTGGTCACGATCGCCGCGCTCTTGGGCATGGCCGCGCATCTCGAGGGTAAGGGCTTCGTCGCACTCGACATGATCGGGCTCGCGCAGAAGGGCGGAGCGGTGGTGAGCCACCTCGTGATCGCGTCCACACCCGACAAGGTCGGCGCGCCGCGGATCGCGCCGGGGGCGGCACGGCTTTTGTTGGGCTGCGATCTGGTGGTGGCCGCAGGTCGCACGGCGCTGCCGACCGTAGGCTGGGGTGTGACCCGGATCGTCGCCAACAGCGAAGAGGTGGTCACCGGCGCCTTCACCCGCGATCCCGACGCCGCGGTGCCGAGCGAGCGGCTGCGCGCTACGCTCGAGCAGGCGGCGGGGCCCGGTGCCCTGGAGATGGTCGAGGCCACGAGGCTGGCCGAGGCGCTCTTGGGCGATGCGATCGGCGCCAATCTCCTGCTCGTGGGTTACGCCTGGCAGCGGGGATTGGTGCCCCTTTCGGAGGCGGCCATCCTGCGGGCCGTCGAGCTCAACGGGGTGGCGGTCGAGCTCAACCGCAAGGCGTTCCTGTGGGGCCGCCGGGCGGCCTTCGATCTCGAGGCCGTCCGCCGGGCGGCCGGGCTGCGCGCGGCGCGCGTGCCGCTCGATCTCGAGGCCACGATCGCCGATCGCGTGCGCTTCTTGACCGACTATCAAGATGCCGCGTGGGCCGAGCGCTACCGCCGCACGGTCGAGCGGGTGCGGGCGGCCGAGGAGCGCGTGGCCCCGGGACGGCACGAGTTGACGCTCGCGGTCGCCCGCAACCTCTTCAAGCTCATGGTCTACAAGGACGAGTACGAGGTCGCCCGGCTCATGTCGGGCGAGGCGTTCCGCGCCCAGCTGGCCCGCGAATTCGCGAGCTTCCGGCGGCTCGAGTTCCACTTGGCCCCGCCGCTTCTGGCCGAGCGCAACCCGACCACCGGGCATCTGCGCAAGCGCCGCTACGGTCCATGGATGATGACCGCCTTCCGCTGGCTCGCCCGAGCACGCCGGCTGCGCGGCACGCCCTTCGATCCGTTCGGCTGGACCGCCGAGCGGCGCACCGAGCGGGCCGTGATCGCCGAGTACGAGGCGCTCCTGGACGAGATCGTGGCGGGCCTGAGCCTCGCCAACCACGCCCTGGCCGTCGAGCTCGCCCGGCTGCCCGAGGGGATCCGCGGCTTCGGCCACGTCAAGGAGGCCAACCTCGCCCGAGTGCGCGCGCGCTGGCAGGAGCTGCTAACCCGTTGGCGGGCCGCAGCACCGGTGGCGATCGCCGCCGAATAGCGCTGGACGCGCAGCGGCCGCGCACGCGTGAACGTTGCCAGCGTTTCATCCGCCGTTGTAGCTTCGGCTTGTGAGCGGGGGAGACGACGTCGGCGGCCCGCGAGGTGGAGCCGCGGCGCCGTCCTCCCTCGGCGCACAACCCGATCGGGGAGGAACGACGACCGATGGCCCGCATCCAGTTGCACCGCTTCATCGATCTGGCGAACCCGGTGGTCCGCCGGAACGAGCCGGACTCACCCGCCCGGCGCAACTTCCTGAAGTCGGCCGCGACCCTGGCGGCCGTCACGGGCATGAGCACCGAGGCCTTCGCCCGCAATTTCGGGCCCGACGCCGAGCCCGTGCGCTATCCCGAGCCGGACGTCGTGGTGCTCGACAAGCGGTTCCGCTACAAGCTCGGCAACACGCCGATCCGCCGGCACTACAAGGGCACGCTGTGGGCCGAGGGTTGTGCCTGGAGCGGTGTCGGCCGCTACCTGGTCTGGTCGGACATCCCGCGCAACGAGAATTTGCGCTGGCTCGAGGAGGACGAGCACGTCGCCCGGCGGCACCGCTACCCGTCGGGTCACAGCAACGGCAACACCTTCGACTTCCAGGGCCGACAGATCAGCTTCTGCCACGAGCCCGCGCGCGTGATCCGCTACGAGTGGAACGGCGAGATCACGGTGCTGGCCGAGACCTTCGAGGGTGAGCGGTTCAACGCCCCCAACGACGGCATGGTGCATCCCGACGACGGCTCGATCTGGTTCACCGATCCGGGCTACGGGGCGCTCATGAACTACGAGGGCAGGCGCTACAATCGGGATCCGCGGCCGTTCCGCAAGGAGGCCATCTATCGGATCGATGCCAAGACCGGCAAGATCACCAAGGTCGCCGACGAACCCTTCAAGCCCAACGGCATGTGCTTCAGCCACGACTACAAGAAGGTCTACGTGGCCGACACCGGGCTGTCCCATTACGCCGACAAAGGGGCGAAGTCGATCATCTGGGTCTACGACGTCGACGGCGAGAAGCTCAAGAATCCGCGGACCTTCGCGTCGATGGAGATGGACGGCAAGGTCGGCTTCGCCGACGGCGTCCGCTGCGACGAGGACGGCAATCTCTGGGCCGGCATGGGCTGGGTCGGCGACGGCTACGACGGGGTCCACGTCTTCGCGCCCGACGGCACCCGCATCGGCCAGATCCGGCTGCCCGAGATCTGCGGCAATCTCTGCTTCGGCGGCAGCAAGCGCAACCAGCTCTTCATGGCCGCCTCGCAGTCGCTCTACTCTGTGTTCGTCGAGACCCGCGGCGCCCACATTACCTGAGGGCCCGCACGCTCGCTCGATAAGGACGGCGGCCCTCTGGCCGCCGTCCCGCCTTTCAGGACCCCGCCCCGGGCTCGAGGACCAGGAGCGTGACGGCGTCACCCATGCGCGCAGCGCGGACGAGCACGCGCAGCCCGGCTTCCACGAGATGCTGCTCGGTCGTCGGATCGAAGCGGGCGGCGAAGGCCCAGCGCAGCCAGCCGGAGAGCAGCCGCATCCACCAGCGCACCGCGCTGCGCGACGACCGGTGGTAATCGAGCAGCAGGATCCGCCCGCCCGGGCGGGTCACCCGGCCCAGCTCGCGCAGCGCCGCGAGCTGGAGGGCATCGGGCAGGCACAGGAGCACGAAGGTCGCCACGACCGTGTCGAACGCGCCGTCCGGGTAGGGGAGGGCCAAAAGACTCCCCTCGCGCAGCTCGACGGCGAGGCCCAGCCGCCGTGCCCGGGTGCGGGCCCGCTCCAGCATGGCCGGGCTGGCATCGATCCCGTGCGCCTCGCAGAGGCGCGGATAGAAGGGCATGTTGCAGCCGGTGCCGACCCCGACGTCGAGCAGACGGCCGGGCGGCGCATGCGCGAACAGCTCGGCCCGCAGCCGGCGCTTCCAGCTCCACTCGTAAAGGCCGTCGAGAAGATCGTAGACCCGGGCGATGCGCTGGTAGGCTCGCCGCACCTCGCGCAGGTGGGCCCGGGCGAGCCCGTCGAGGGCGGGGTCGCCCGGTTCGTCGAGCCGCGCCGACGGCACCGGGCTCACGGCACGGCACCGCGCTCGCCGAGCGGCCGGGGGCCGCGCAGCTGCCGCCAGGGCCACAGGAGATAGCGGCCGTGGTATCGCCCGCCGTCGCGCTCGAAGGCCTCGGGGAGCGCCGACCAGGGCAAGTTCGGCCAGCGATGATGCGTGCCGTGGAAATTGGCGTTCAACACCAGAGTTCGCACCAGACGAGGAGCGCGCAGATCGTAGCCCTGCGCAGGGTCGGCGAGTGGCGCGTCGTAGTGGGCGGCGTTGTCGAGGAAGGAGATCAGGAACGCCCGACCGAGCAGGGCCGCCACCAGCACCGGCCACCACTCGCCGTAAAGGTGGAAAGCTGCCACCAGCAGCACCAGCACGAGCGCCGCTTCGAGTCGGATGCGGCGCAGGACCGCCGGCGCCAGCAAGGCTCGTTCGGCCCGCCCGGCCATCGCCCCGGCCTCTTCCGATCCTTCGTAGAACGCGCGACGGACCAGCGGCCGCAAGAGCCTGCGCGGCAGGAAGCTCGCCGGCCCGCTCGCCACCTCGGCGAGGTAGAGGCCACCCAGCAGCCGCGGATAGAAGGCGAGCGCCGCCGCGAGCCGCGAAGTCCGCGCGGGATCGTAGAGCTCCGGCCGCTCGGTCGCTTCGCCGTTGAGCGCGTGGTGCGAGAGTGAGCGCGTGGTGCGAGAGATGGCCGAAGCGCAGCGGGTCGAAGGGGGCGAGAAACAGGATCGCGAGCAAGCGCGCGAGGCCGTCGTTGAGCCGCCGATCCGGCAGGAGATGGCCGTGGATCGCCTCGTGCAGGAGCGACCAGTGCGGGACTACGGCCAGGACCGCGGGCACCGCGAGCCAGGCCGCAACGCCGCTTTCCGGGCCGAGCAGGAGGGGAAGGCCGAGGAGCAGGAACGACGACGAGGCCGCGGCCACCGCGGCGCAGGCGGCGAGGTTGGCGGCGACGGGCGGGGCGGGGGTGCGACGCGGTGCCGAAGCGGGGTTGGACACCGTTCGGGCCCTTCAGCCGGAACGTCCGACATCGGCGAGTCGCATGGCGTTGCCGCGCCACACGAAGCCCTTGCCGACCCAGCCCTGGACGTAGAGGACGGGGATGGCGAGATCGCGCAGGGCCATGGCGACCAGCGTCGCGGGTCGCAGATGCCAACCCACACTACAGGCGAGCGCCGCCTCCGCGCCGTACCAGAAGGTCAGCAGGAGGGCGAGCGCGGGTAGCACCGGCATGCCCGCGGCCCAGGCCCACAGGCCCACGGCGAGCGAAGGCAGGAAGGCGCCACTCGCGATCTCACAAGCGTAGTAGTGCGGGAAGGTCTCGCGCCGCAGCCGCGCCCAGCGCACCTGTCGGCTCCACACCTGGGCGAGCGTGCGCCGTCCCAGCGCCTGCTCGAACGGCCGTGGCACGAGACGGATCCGATAGCCGGCCGGCCGCAAGAGCTTGGTGGTGGCGGCGTCCTCGGCCGGCTCGGCGGCGAGCGCCTCGATCCCGCCCAGCGGCTCCAGGATGGAGCGGCGATAGAGCATCACCTTGCCCTGGGCGAAACCGTGGCCCAGGGCGTCGGCCACGAGTTGCCAGCGGGTCTGGTAGGTGTTGAGGAAGGCCACCTCGAGCTCGGCCCAGAACCCTCGCGGCCGGGCGCCCACCGGGGGCGCGCAGACCAGGCCGGTACCGGGCCGCCAGGCCACCAGGAGCCGGTCGAGGAAGTCGGGCGGCAGGACCACGTTGCTGTCGACCATGGCGATCAGGTCGTGGGCCGCCGCCCGCCAGCCCTTCACGGTGTTGTTGAGCTTGGGGTTGATGCTGATCGGATCCTGGCCGATCAGGAGCCGCGCCGGCACCTGCGGATGCGCGGCGATCAGCCGCTCGATCAGGGGAACGGCCGGATCGCTCGGGTCGTCCACGCAGAACAGGACCTCGTAGAGGGGCCAGTCGAGGGTGAAGCTCGAGGCCAGCGCGTCTTCGAGATGATTCTCGAGGCCGCAGACCGGGCGCAGGAGCGTGACCGGCGGTCGCTGCGCCGGTCGAGCAGGTCGGCGGCGATCACGCCGCGCGCGCCAGGCGACGATTCCGGTGCTGGCGAGGTGAGCGAGCGCGGCCACGCTGCACACCGCGGACGCCACGGCTTCGATCGGCATCGGCCCTCCCGTTCCCGAGGACGCGCGAGGTCGGCTCCGCTCCCGAGGAATGGTGCTAGGGCGGCCCTGCGACAAGAGGATGACGGTGATCGGCGGCCGATCGCCGATCGACGGCCGCGCTCAAGCGCGCCCGGACCGGGCGTTGCGTTCGAGCCAGCTGCGGATGCGCGCGCAGGCCTCCTCGATCCGCTCGGTCGAGGCGGCGTAGGAGAACCGCACGTAACCCTCGCCGTGGATGCCGAACGAGGTTCCGGAGATGATCGCCACGCCGGCCTCCTCGAGCAGCCGATCCTGCAGCTCGCGAGAGGAGAAGCCGGTGCCGGTGACGTTCGGGAAGGCGTAGAAGGCGCCACCCGGCATCGGGCAGCGGAAGCCCGGCAGGCGGTTCAGTTCCTCGACGATCACCCGCCGGCGCCGCTCGAACGCCGCCACCATCGCCGCGACCGCGTCCTGTGGACCCTTGAGCGCCTCGATCCCGGCCCACTGGGCGGCGGCGTTCACGCACGAGTGGACGTTGATCGCCAGGCGGACGGCGTGTTCGACCAGATGCTTCGGCCACACGCCCCAGCCCAGCCGCCAGCCGGTCATGGCGTAGGTCTTCGACCAGCCGTCCAACAAAATCAGCCGATCGTCGAGTTCGGGATAGGCGGTGAGCGAGGCGTGCGGCACGCCGTCGTAAACGATGCGGGCGTAGATTTCGTCGGAGAGCACCGCGACCTGCGGATGGGCCCGCAGCCCGTCGACCAGCCGGTCGAGCTCGGTGCGCGGGACCACGCCGCCCGTGGGATTGGCCGGGCTGTTGACGATGAGAAGCCGGGTGCGCGGGGTGATCCGGGCCAGCACCTCCTCGGCCGAAAAGGCGTAGCCCTTGTCCTCGTGGAGCGCGATCGGAACGGGCCGGGCGCCGGTCCACTCGATCAACGAGCGATAGATCGGGAAACCCGGGTCGGGATACATGATCTCCGCCCCGGGCTCGCCGAACATGGCGATCGCCATGAACATGGTGACCTTGCCGCCCGGGACGATGACGATCCGATCGGGATCGACCTGGACGCCGCGGCGGTTCCACATGTCCTCGGCGACGGCCTCGCGCAGCGGGCGGATGCCGTTGGCCGGGGTGTAGCCGTGATGGCCGTCGCGCAGCGCCTTGCAGGCCGCCTCGACGATGTTGTGTGGGGTGGGGAAATCGGGCTGACCGATGCCGAGATTGACGATGTCGCGGCCGGCCTCGGCGAGGCGGGTGGCGCGGGCCAGCACCTCGAAGGCGCTCTCGGTGCCGAGACGGGCCATGCCGGCGGCGAGCTGCATCGGGACCTCCCTGCATCGCGGGCGGCGCGGACCTTAGGGGGCAGGGCGGGGCCCGGCAAGGCGGGCGGCGGGCGTGTCCTGTTGCTTTTACGGCGGCTTGGCACCGTCGGCGCTCATGGTAGGCGAATTCTCCCCTTCTTCGTTGAGCTCCGTTCACCGAACGCGGGGCTAGATCTTGGGGTAGCGAATGTCGAGACCTTCCCGTAATCTGGTCGGGCGCGGCCGTTGTTTGGGCGGGCACGGCTTCGGCCGTCGCGCAATGGGCTGGTGGCGGGCTGGGGCGGCCGGGCGCTGGGCGGTTGAGCCGCTGGCGCGACCGTTCAGGCCGAGCTCGGGCGCGGCTCGGCCAGGTTGAGCGCCCGGCGAAGGTTGGAGGCGAGCCCCTTGAGGGTCGGATCGACGGCGTTGCGGGGGCCGTTGCAGAAGCGGGCGCGGTCGGCGCGATCGGACCGCTCGAGCGTGCCGAACACCCGCTCCACGGCGCCGCGGATCGGCGCGAGGGTCTTGTTCATCCAGCGCTGCCAGGGCTTCGGCCGGCGATGGCGCCGGCCGGCGTGCATTACCCGATCGGCGGCGCCGGCCGCGTGGATGCGGTTGCGGAAGCCTTGCGCGTCAAGCGAGCGCCGGCCGCGCCGGGTCCAACGCGCATCCGCGTCGACCGGGCTGCCGTCCTTGCGGCGGTTCGCCGCCGCGACGCTGGCGGCAACCAGGGTCGCGTCGATCGGCGTGCCCTGCCTGAGGATCATCCCCGGCGCGGCGAGCTGGCCGTTGGCCGCCGCGCGCAGCCGCTCGGCCAGGCCGCGCTTGGCGAGCTCCTCGCGGAAGCGCCAGAGCGTGTCGTGGTCCGGCGTCGACGGGTCCAGCGCCACGCCGAGAAAGCGGCGGAACGACAACCGGTCGCGCAACGCCTCCGCGGCCGCCGGATCGCCGAGCCCGTACCGGGCCTGGAGCAACAGCGCCCGCAGCAGCAGGCCCACCGGGCCGGAGGGCCGGCCGGTCGGCGCGGCCTAGACGCTGGCGAGCTCGCTCTCGAGCGCCGGCCAGTGCAGCCATGCCGCGATCCGCTCCAGCCGCGGGCTCGAGCCCAGCCCCGGCGCCACCAGCCCATCCGCCAAGCTCAGCTGCCCGCCCCGCTCACGACCCATCGCCCTCTCCCGCAACCTCCCGCGGAAACGCGAGAATCACGGCTCACGTGAACCCTCAAGCCGGCACCGCGACAGGGTTACGGGAAGGTCTCGTATAATATTGGCGCCGCGCCGGATGAGGAATGTCGGCCAGAACATCGGCAAGTCGCCTGATCTCGTCGGGCGAGAGAAACCGATCGCGCCAGACGCGCGCCGTGGCGGAGCAATGAACGCGCGTTGGGATCAGTTTGATCTTGAGAACGGCATCTGGACGAATCCGGCGGCGACCACGAAGCAGCGCCGGCTTCAGCGCGTGAAGGCGAAGCTCGGCGATACCCGCATCCGCGATCTTCGGCACGCCTTCGCCTCCGCTTCTGGTGTCGGGCGGCATGACGCTGCCGATGGTCGGCCTGCCTGCTCGGTCACATGCAGGCGCAGACTAGACTTCGGTACGCGCACCTCTATGATTACTCGCTGCGCGTCGGGTTGGACGGGCTGGGCGTGGCACTACATCCAAAGCTCCGACTCGCTGCATCCGGTTCATGAGCTTCGAAACTAATCCGGTCCGTGCTACCAAGTCGGATCAGACGCACATGGGATGGGGGCAATGCAAGGGAGCACGGCGAACAGATTATCTCGACGCGCAGTCCTCTGCACCTTAGGGGTAGCACCCCTCTGCACCGCGGCGCATGCAGCAGATTTCCAGATAGTCGAGGTCCACCCCGGCCAGAATGTTGACGTATACTTTCAGATCAATCAGTCAGGAAAAGTCTATACGAAAATTGAAATACGTGGCGGCCCTGGTTGTGCCAATTTTTGGTGGATACTCTGGCCGTTCGGCAACATCCGACAGCTTGGCCAACATTGTGGATACGCAGCGTTCGACATTCCCGGGCTGCTCGATTTATCCATCTCCAGCAAGCTGCGAGCTGGCGGGGTAACGGAGACTACCAAGATCGCGATCTCGGCAACGGTAGAAGTTGCACACTCCGTCACGATACCGTGGTAAAGTGCTAACAGAACCCGCAAAAAATCTGACGCACCAAGTCCTGAAGGGCGCCGGTCGGATTCGTGGCGGCCCTTGTTAAGAACTTGACCAGTTCCCCGACAGCGCGCCCGATATCGTTATTCTGCGGGAAGATTTTCCTTGCTTCTTCGCCTACTTGTTCAGCAAGTTCTTTAGTTTCTTTGTCGAAGTCTTTAACATGATTATTGATCCTTTCAAGTAGTTGCACTATTTCATTCTCCTTTCCTGGCCCATTTATTATGTCATTCCATGCGTTCCTAATGAACTTTATGATCTCGTGATTAGGGCCGAATTCAAGATCACCCACTATTACTCGTAGAGGCGGCTTCTCCGGACAGTTTGGTTTCATTTCATTGCGCCAGTATTCTCTTGCTGCCACTACCAAACGCTGGACGCGGTCATGCATTTCTTTTGCGTCAGGCGGTTGGTTGCTCGCCTGCAGCGAGAAGTCGCTGGAGAGGCGGTACCCAGCACCTGCCGGCTCGAGGTTCAGACCCGCTGCCTCAATGGACAAATATAGTCCTTCTCTGATACCCACCTGATCAGTCGACGTGTTGTCATCACTCCTGGACACGGCCGGAATGACCACAGGAATTCCTGAGAGTATCGTAGGGTCAAATGGATCGGCGCCAACAAGTTCGCCGGTGATTACACCAATGGAGGGCACTGTCGTCCAACCGGAACCGAGCTTAAGCTTCCCATCCGTCTCCACCTTTATGTCCACGGGCGTGCATACCAAGACTGGTGCAAGAAGTGCGATGTCGCTACCCTCGAACTTAAAGGTTGAAGTGCCGAGTCGTACTTTAATGTCAGGATTTGTTGATCCCTTGAGCTTTACCGTTGTCCCCGCGCCACCGCCGACCAGCGGGTCCACATGAACATGGATGTCTGCATCGGCGGATATCGCCAGCCCGACATTTCCTTCCAGGCCTTTTCCAGGCTCGTAACTGAAGTTCGCGGCTCGAACCGTTATCGAGCCACGAACTCGATCTCCACCGGCGGCCTCGGCGTAGAAGCCACCGTCTCCTAAGATCTTGTCGGACCAAGGCTGTCAAATAAGCGCCCCGAGATCTCGGTGCTGGTCAGATTGAGCGCCAGCTTTCGAAGCGCGTCCGCAATGTCTGAGCTTAAAGTCGCGAGTGCACCGGTACCGATGCTGATCGTCATCTGCCCTCCTGAGAAGTACTGCTCGGCATCCCCGATACGTGCTGCCAGCGTTTGCTGAAGGTATCTGATTTGCGAGGCGTCAGTGACGTTCTCCAGACCCTGTGCGGCAAATGGTGTGGCCTCGTTCGCACTCAATGTTGCAGCGAGAAGCACTCCTCGGTTGGAGAAGACCGGCGCGATCACATGCACCCAACGCTCGATGGAGACTATCGGATGGTGTATTCGATACTTAAGCTTGAAATTATTATCGTCGCCGAATTGTTGTTCGAACTCTCCATTTTTATTTAGAGTATACGTGATCCGCGGCTGATATGGGGCTGCGAGGTTCAGTTTGTCCGACAACGCATTCACAACATTGCCGGCGATGATGTCGCTCACAAATCCCCTTCCAACTATGTTGAGGAAGCCGAATGCGATCTCGGGCTCGATGGACATCGGGAGCAGCTTGAAGTTCGCGCTAAATGTGGTTGGCTGATCGGGCGACGACGGCAACACCTGGCTTATGCCAGAAAAGTACAATGCAGATTCAACGCTTAGGCCCAAAGAGAAAAACCGCTGATCGCTCGCGACGCGGAGACCCACGTTGCCTACGAGTCGCCCTAATTGTGGAGTGAAAGACATGCGTTCGACAGTTGCCGTCAGAACTTCACCTGGCAAGGACGGATGACTGAAGATGACTTTCTGGCCAACTAGCGCGAAGCCGATCTTCTGAAAAAGGCCCGCATCGAGCGCAATCGCGACCGCATTCTGACCCGCTTGATCTAAAGCGTTCAGTCCATCTGAGCTCTGCTGAAGGGATACATGGTATGCCTTTTCATGCTCGGTAAGAAGATAATGGGATTGGTGCGTCGCATAGAGGCCGATGCCAGCCGCAATGGCCAAGCCGAGCACCAGCAAGAGTGCTTTGCAGCGCATGGCGTCCCCCGACCGATGATGATTCAGGATACTCCAAACGTGTCCGAGAGCCTTGCGTTTCCGACGAGCTCTTTCAAGCACGGCTCAACTCCTGCCACACCGGCGTGATCTTGGAGCGGATCGTGCTCTCGTCGGGCGCATGCGCGACATTGCGGGCCTCGAACCAGGCGAGCATATCGCGGACGAGTTCGGCCTGGGTAGCCGGCAGCCCGTGATCGTGAATGCGTCGCGTGAGCGCGGCATTGAATGCCTCCAGGTAATGTCGCGGCGGAACGCCAGGCGTCGGTACGCCAACCAATCAGCTTGAACGGGTTTACCGACCAACGGATCGTAATCGCGGTGAAGGGAATTGAAGTATCGGGGCGGAAGCTGCATCGCGACCTCCCCGGATCCTGCGCCGCGCGGACCTTAGGGGGGAGGGCGGGGCCCGGCAAGGCGGGCGGCGGGCACCCCACGCGACCGGGCGCGTAGAGAACGCCGCCTCACAGCGGCGGCCTGGCCTGCGCCCAGGGCCGGGCCCGCTCGAAGGCCCGAGCGGCCTGGAGCACCAGAAGGTCGCGGTGGCGACCGCCCACGATCTGCAGACCCACGGGCAAGCCCTCGGCCGTGAAGCCGCAGGGGCAGGTCGCGGCCGGCACCCAGGTCAGGTTGAAGGGGTAGGAGAAGCCGGCCCAGCGGTGCCACTCCCAGGGATGCTCGCCCCAATGTTCGGGCAGGATGCGTCCGGCCGGGAAGGCGGCGACCGAGAGGGTCGGGGTGAGCAGAAGATCGAAGCGCTCGAAGAGTGCGCGCACCCGATCGTAGAGCTCGGCCCGTTGCTGACGGGCGCGGACCCAATCGGCGGCGCTGTAGGCCAGGCCCTCGCGGGTGAGCGCCACGAGGCCCGGATCCATCCGCTCGGCCCACTGGTCCAGGAGATGGCCGACGTTGCCGGCGTAATTCGAGGCGTAGAAGCAGCGCTCCATGGGCCAGGGATCGGGCCAGGGCGCGCTCTCGAGCGGCTCGACGATCGCCCCCGTCTCCTCGAAGGCGGCCACGGCCTTCTCGCAGATCGCCCGGATCTCGGGATCGACGCGCAAGTAACCGAGATCCGGGCTCCAGGCGATCCGCTTGCCTTTCATGTCCGCTTCCAGGCGGGCGAGATAGGGCTCGGGTGGCGCCTCGAGGCTGGTCTGATCGCGATCGTCGGGCCCGGCCATCACCTCCATCATCAAGGCGGCATCGGCCACCGTGCGGGTGATCGGGCCGATGTGCGAGATCAGATCGTTGTTGGGCACCGGCCAATAGGGCACGCGGCCGAAGCTCGGCTTGAAGCCGAACACGCCGCAGAAGGCCGCGGGCATGCGGATCGAGCCCGCCCCGTCCGAGCCCTGGTGCAACCAGCCGATGCCGGCTGCGGCACAGATCGCCGCCCCCGTCGAGGAGCCGCCGGCGTTGGTGCCGTGTTTCCAGGGATTGTGCGAGATCCCGGTCAACGGGCTGTCGCCGCAGCCCTTCCAGCCGAGCTCGGGAACCGTGGTCTTACCCAGGAACACGGCACCGGCCGCCCGCAGCCGCTCGACCACCGGGGCGTCGACCTCGGGGATCCGATCGGCGAAGATCCACGAGCCGGCCTTGGTCGGGATGCCCTTGGTGAAGAGCAGGTCCTTGAGGGTGACGGGGATCCCGTGCAACGGCCGCACCGGCCCGCCGCGGGCGAGCTCGGCCTCGAGCGCCCGGGCCTGCTCGCGGGCGAGCTCGAAGGTCGTCGTGGCGAAGGCGTTGAGCCGCGGCTCCAGCGCTTCGGCGCGGGCGATCGCCGCCTCGGTGAGCTCGACGGGCGAGAGCGCGCGCTTGCGCACGAGCTCGCGGATCTCGACCGCGGATAGCCAAGCGAGGTCCTCGGCGGGAAGGGTCGCGGTCACGGGTGTCAGCTCCGCACGAGATATTTCTCGATGATCGCCGGATCGGGCTCGACCCCCAGGCCCGGGGCGTCGGGCACGCGAAAGCAGCCGTCCTCGAGCACGAACGGGTTCTTGGCGAGCGCCCGGCTGATCTCGCTGGGCTCCACGCAATATTCGAGGATGAGCGCGTTGGGCACGGCCGCGAGGAAGTGCAGCGAGGCGGCGGTGTTGATGTCGGTCGTGAAATTGTGGTTGGCGACCGGGACGCCCTTGGCGGCGGCGTAGGCCGCGATCTCGAGCGCCTTGGTGAGACCGCAGCGGGTGAGATCGATCTGAGCCAAGCCGATCCCGCCCTCGTCGATCAGCCGCTTGAAGCCTCGAAGCGTGCACTCCTCCTCGCCGGCGGCCAGGCGCTGGTGGATCGACGCCGCGACCTTGGCGTAGCCGTCCAGATCGTCGGGGTGCAGCGGCTCCTCGATCCAGAACAGATCGAACGGCTCGAAGGCGCGGGCGCGCTGGATCGTGGTGGTGGCGTCCCAGACCAGGCCCACGTCCAACATGAGATCGAAGTCCGATCCGGCCGCCTCGCGCATCGCCTCCAACATGCGCAGATCGAAGGCCAGGTCGGAACGGCCGAACGGCTCCCAGCCGAACTTGGCGGCGGTGAACCCCTGGTCCTTGCACCACCGCACCCGCTCGGCGGTCTCTTCGGGGGTGAAGCGGAACATGTTGGAGGCGTAGACGCGGATGCGCTCGCGATGCCGCGCGCCGATCAGCGCCCAGACCGGCAGGCCCAACGCCTTGCCCTTGATGTCCCACAGCGCCAGGTCGATGCCGGCCATGGCGTGGACGAACAGACCCTCGCGCCCGCAATAGAGCGTGCGCTCGTACATCTTGTGCCACAGCCGGCCGATCTCGAGCGGGTTCTCGCCGATCAACAGCTCGCGCAAGCCGCCGGCGATGGTGTGCGAGACCGGCGCCTTGATCGCCGCCTTGACCGCCCAGGGGCAGGAATCGACCTCGCCCCAGCCGACGATCCCGGCATCGGTCGTGATCTTGACCAACAGCGCGTCCTGGCTCGAGTCGGTCCGCGCCTGGATCTGCGGCAGCCGCAGATAGAGCGCCTCGACCTCGGTGATCCGCATCGCTTCCCCTCCCTTGGCCCGCGTCGGGCTCGGTTAGGCCGCGGCGCGCGCGACGACAACCGGTCCGGGCGGCGGAGCGGGCATGCGGTCGGGGCGGCGGCCGCCGGCGTTCGTGGTCGCGCGGCCACGCCCGACGCCGAGCCGTTCGCCGGCGCACACCAATTCTTTACGAGCATGCGGTAATGCTCTACGAAGCAAGAAAAAGCGGTCACCGTCCACTTGCCCGCGGTGACCATCGGAGCCTGCGCGTGCCATGACCTCGCTCGATCGGCCGTCCGCGACCCCGTCTGCTCCCCCGCGCAGCGACGGCGAGCCGGAAGTGTTCGGCGCCCTGGGTCCGGTGCTGGTCGCAACTTTCCTCTTGTGGCTGCTCGTGCTGGCGGCCGTCGGCAGCACCGTCTGAGCGCTCCGGCGCGCGGCCGGGAGCCGCGGGGCCGCTCAGGCGACCGCGCCGCGCGCCTCGATCGGCCAGATCGCCTCGACCACCTCGCCGCGCACGCACACCAGATGGTCCCAAAGATTGACCGTCGGGTCGCAATGCGGGGCGATGCAGCGCACGAGGGTGCCCGAAGCGGGGCGCGGCGTGCCCGGCGGCAACTCCAGCCGGCCGAACTGGTCGCCGAACATGGCGTAGCGCGAGCCCGCGGGCGCACCGGCCGCTACCTCGGGCAGCGGGCCGTCGGTGGCGAAGCACTTGGTTCCGGCATCGGTGGTCACGAAGCCCTCGTGACGGTTGCTCACCACCCGCGTCCAGACGAACAGCGCCGGCTCGAACCGCCGCGTGCCGTCGCCGGTCAGATCACAGGCCAGATAATCCACGTCCATGAAGCAGTAGGAGCCGACCTGGAGCTCGGTGAACACGCCCTCCCGGCCGTCGACGTCGTGCGTGCCGGTACCCGAGCCGGTGACGACGGCACACGGCAGGCCCGCCTCGCGCAGGGCGTCGCGCACACGGGCCAGATAGCGGTTCACGCTGCGGGTGGCGGCGGCACGCTCGGCGTGGTCCGGCAGATGCTGGATGCGGCCGGCATAGCCCTGGATGCCGACGAGCTCGAGCCCGGGCAGCGCGGCCAGGAGCCGGGCGAGCTCCACTGCCGCCTCGACCGAGGTCACCCCGAAGCGGTGCGAGCCCACGTCGACCACGACGAGCACCCGGAGCCGCAAGCCCGCTCCCGCAACCGCAGCCGAGAGCTCGCGGGCATTGTCGGGATCGTCCACGACCACCGCCAGATCGCGCGTCCCCGCGGCGAGTGCCAGCAGGCGCGGGATCTTGCTCTCGCCGACGACCGGGGCGGTGAGCAACAGCCCATCGAGCCCGCCGCGGGCCAACGCCTCCGCCTCGCCGAGCTTGGCGCAGCAGAAGCCCACGACCTCGCCCGCCTCCACCTGGCGGCGGGCGACCGTCACGCTCTTGTGGGTCTTGGCGTGCGGGCGCAGCTTCACGCCGTGCGCGCGGGCGAAGGCCGCCATGGCGGCGAGGTTGCGCTCGAAGGCCGGAAGGTCGAGGACGAGGGCCGGGGTGTCGAGCCGGACGGCCCCACCCGGCAGGCCCACGAGCCGCTCGTTCCAGGCCAGGCTTTCGGGGTTCATGGCGCGCACCTCCCGCCACCCTTGTGGCACGGCGGCCCGGCGCGGCCAAGCCTAGGGCACCGTGGGCAGCACCGCGGACTTGGCGATCTACTCACGCCACCGTTGCGCCTGCTCGTCCACGAGGGCGCGCTTCTCGTCGTCGAGCGCGGCGAGCTTCTGGGGGTAGTCGCGCTCGAGGCGGAAGGCGAGCTCGCCGGCCCGGAGCGGATCTGTCCAGCGCACAGGGTTGATGCGGTAATCGGGGGAGGAGAACCACCACGCGTCCCACACGGGCATCGTTGCGAACCGCGGTATTTTGCCCCCGATCCGGCGGACGACGCCCCTCGCGATCGCGGGTTCCTCGACACCGGAGACGAGCCGGGCGAGCTCTCGCGGCAGTGCGCGCTCGTAAGCTTCGGGCGTGATGCCCTCTCCGAGCCAAGCGCGCAGCTCCGGCGATGGGTCCTCTCCCGGCCGGACGAGCAGGACGTCGCGCCGGCTCGCCTCCGGCAGCGGTTCGGGCTGCCAGGACGCGGTTCCTTCGTGCACGCGCCCGAGCGCGTCCATCACGCGATTTTTCCGGTCCGGATCCGAGAAGGATTTTTCGATCGCAGAACGCAGCTGTGCCCGTTCCTCCTCACTCGGCGCGCGGGCGTGGGCGCCGCGCAGGTCGGCCACCGACACGTTCAGGCCAAAAATTCTGGTCCCGAACCACGCCGTGCCGCGCAGGTCGGCGCCCTGGAGCTGGGCGCCCAAGAGGACGGCGCCCTGGAGCTGGGCTCTGCTGAGGTCGGCGCCACGCAGGATCGCGCGATCGAGGAACGCACCGGTGAGATCCGCGCCCTCCAGGATCGCTCCGTAGAGCTTGGCCCCACGCAGGTCGGCACCCCGCAGCCGCCGGCCCCTCAGGCTCACCGGTGTGGCCAGCGCCGGGTCGAGATAGAGCTTGGCCAACGCCTCCTCGCGCTCCTTCTCGTCTCTCGCGTTGCTCACCGCCTGGGCGAGGCTTCCTGCCGGCGGCTCGCGCCGCATCAGCAGCCGATCCGTAACCACGAGCCGGCTGAACCGGTATCGCGGGAAGAGATCGCCGAAGAGGCCATCCAGCGGAGCGAGGATCTCCGGCCGTTGGTCTTACCAGAGGGCCAGAGCCACCAGGACGGTCGCGGGCGTCGCGATCGCCGCGAGGGCGAGCGGCGCCGCGGACCTCCGATGCCCGGCCAGTGCCCGGATGGCCGGCCACCACCCACCCGGTTGCGGCCCGAGCCGCGGCCAGATCGTCCACAGGAGCACCAGATCGAGGGCCAGCAGCGCCACGTGCCAGCCGGTGATCTTCTCGTTCTGGTAGGGAAGGAATTTGTACTGGACGAAGAGCAAGCCGGACACCGGCAGGATCACGTAGATCGCCCAACTGACGAGGGCCAACAGCCCGTGCATGGTCCGCGTGGTCTGCCGACCCGTGCGCCACTCGACGAACAGGAACGGCGGCACGAGCGCCCGCTCGTGCTGCTGCGGGCTTCCCGGCCCGTGGTCCGGGAGCGCGTTCACCGCCGCCTCGTAGAGCCGCACGCGGCGGGCGAGCAGATAGAGGTTCAAGAGCACGTTGCCGTGGATCACGAGGAAGAGTGTCGGCGCCGCCCAGAAGAAGGTCACCAGATCCACGCTCACCTGGAGCAGCGGCAGCTGCAGCTCGGCGCCCAGGAGCAGCTGCTCGTGGGTGACCGAGCCGGCGGTGATCACGAGGAGCGCCCAGGCGGTGAGGTAGATCAGGGTCGAGGTGCGCACGAGATCGGTGGTCGCGTGCACCGACTGGCGCAGGGCCGCGATCCGTTCGCGATCGCCCGCGCCGGCTCCGGAGCCGGGCGGGATGACGGGCGGTTGCGGGAAGGAGCCGGGGGGTGGGAAGGTGGGAGCACCACCCGCCGGGGGCGTGGGCCCGGTCGTCACACGGGGCTCGCTCATCGGCGTCGGCCTCCCCGCGGCCGCACCGCGACCGGCCGGCCGATCCCATGGACCGCAAAATGACCTTTGGTTAACGCGGGCGCGGCACCCGGTCCAGCCGGTTCGACCGATCCGTCAGCCGGAGGGGCCGGGCTCGCCTGCTGCGCGCAAGGCGCGCCACAGACGCTCGGCCGTGGCGGGCGGATCGGGCGGGACCGCCCCAACTCGCCGCAGCGCGTCGGCCAGGGCCGAGGCCACCGCCGCCGGCACGCCGTTGCTCGGCAGCTCGCCCAGGCCCTTGACGCCCAGCGGATGGCGTCGGGCGGGCGCGCCCAGGAAGGCCGCCGTCACCTTCGGCACCTCGCCGGCGCGCAGGAGCGGGTAGTCGAGCAGCGTACCGGTCACGAGCTGGCCGGTGGAGGGATCGTGGACGATCCGCTCGACCAGCGCCTCGCCCACCCCCAGGGCCACCGCGCCTTCGACCTGGCCGCGGGCGAGGAGCTCGTCGAACACCCGGCCGATGTCGAGCGCGCAGACCAGCCGCAAAAGGTGGACGCAGCCGGTTTCGGGGTCGATCTCGAGTTCGGCCGTGGTGACGCCCGCGGGCCAACTCTGCACCGGGTCGACCGCCGGTTGGTCGACCGCGAGCGGGGCGCCGGCTTCTTCGGCCCGGCGGGCCAGGCTCGTAAGCTCGATCCACCGGTCGGTGCCGACCACCTCCACGCGGCCCGCACGCAACAGGAGATCGGCGGGTGCGGCCTCCAGGAGCTCGGCGGCCCGGGCGCGGATCCGCTCGGCGAGCAGCCGGGCGCCGTGGTGGAGGCTCGAGCCGCTCACGAGTAGCGAAGACGAGCCGCCGGTGCCGGGGCCGGTCGCAAGCCGCGCGGTGTCGCCCTGGCGGATGCGCACCCGGGCGGGATCCAGGCCCAAGGGCTCGGCCACGATGCGGGCCAGCACCGTGGCGTGGCCCTGGCCCTGGCTCTGGGTGCCGGTCCAGGCCTCGACCGTGCCGTCCGGGAGCAGCGCGAGGCGGGCGGTCTCGCCGGGCAGGGCGCTGGTCGCGTGGATGTGGCAGGCGAGACCGAACCCGAGCAGCCGGCCGCGCGCCCGGGCCCGCGCGCGGCGGGTGGGCAGGTCGGCGTGTTCGGCGAGCTCGAGCGCGCGGGCGAGCAGGGCCTCGGTGTCGAACGGCTCGTGGTAGGTGTAGCCGAGCGGGGTGGTCCAGGGGAACTCGTCGGGGCGCAGGAAGTTGCGCCGGCGCAGCGCGATCGGATCGTGGGCCGAGGCGGCGGCCGCCTCGTCGAGGGCGGATTCGAGCAGGAGGTGGGCCTCGGGTTTGCCGGCACCGCGGATCGCGTCCACGGGCGCGGTGTTGGTGTAGGCGAGGCGCAGGCGGACGGCGATCGCCGGGATGCGGTAGGGACCGGAGATCACCCGGGCGAGGCCGGTGGTCGGCACGATGGCGGCGATCGTCGAGAGCCACGCGCCCAGGCCCGCCACCCCGTCGACGCGCAGGGCGAGGATGCGGCCCTCGGCATCGAGCGCGAGCTCGAGGGTGGCGTCGAGATCGCGGGCGCGGGTGTCGGCGGCCAGATGCTCGGCGCGCTCGGCCACCCAGCGCACCGGCCGGCCGAGCTTGCGCGCCGCCCAGGCCACCGCCACGGCCTCGGGGTAGACCGGCAGCTTGGCGCCGAAGCCGCCGCCCACGTCCTCGCTGATCACCCGCAGGCTCGAAGGCTCCCACCCCAGCGTACGGGCGATCAGATCGCGCTGCAGGTGCACCCCTTGCGAGCCCAGCACGAGCGTCGTGCAGCCGGCCTCGTGCCGTGCCCAGCAGGCCCGCGGCTCCAGGAACTGGGCGGCGATCGGCGCGAAGCGGCGGTGCACGCGCACGATCCGGACGGCGCGGGCGAAGGCGGCGGCGACCGCGGCCGGATCGCCCGCCTGCCAATCGAGGGCCAGATTGCCCGGGACCTCGGGATGGAGTGTGGGTGCGTCGGCGGCGAGGGCGGCGCGGGCCTCGACCACCGCGGGCCGCGGTTCGATCGCGAGGCCGATCGCCTCGAGGGCGTCGCGGGCGCAGGCGTCGCTCGTGGCCACGACCAGGGCTACGGCCTCGCCCACGTGGCGCACGCGCTCGTGGGCCAGGACCGGCCGGGGCGGCTCGCGGAGGCGCTCGCCGCGGGCGTCGGCGAGCTCGGCGGCGACCGGGATCGGCCCCACGCCGTCGGCATCGAGCTCGCGGGCACTCGCGACCAACACCACGCCGGGCAGCGCCCGAGCGGCCTCGAGGTCGAGGGTGCGGATCTCGCCGTGGGCGTGGGCCGAGCGCAGGAAGCGGGCCACGAGCGCCTCGGGTGGCGCGGTGTCGTCGGTGAACCGGCCGCAGCCGGTGAGCAGGCGGTGATCCTCGACGCGACCGCCCGAGGCGCGCATCGCGCGGGTCTCCCTCGGTGCTGCTGGTGCCGGCGGAGGGGATCGAACCCCCGACCTCCCGCTTACAAGGCGGATGCTCTACCGCTGAGCTACGCCGGCGCGGCCCGAAGCCTAGGGACGGGGCAGACCCCGGGCAAGCAGGTAGAGGGCGATGCCGGCGGCCACCGCGACGTTCAAGCTCTCCATGCGCGGGGAGATCGGCAGCCGGGCGAGCGCGTCGCAGCGCTCGGCCACGAGCCGGCGCAGCCCCTTGTCTTCGGAGCCCAGGACCAGGGCCCGGCGCGGATGGTAAGGTAGGGATTCGAACGGGGGTTCGGCGTGGGCGTCGAGGCCCACGACGCGAAAGCCGGCCCGCTGGAGCCGCTCGATCGCCTGGGCGAGATTGGCGACCTCGACGATCGGCACGAGATCGAGCGCCCCGGCCGCGGCCCGCGCGCAGGCCGCGGAGAGCGGCGCGGAGCGGCGCCCGGGTAGGATCACGCCGGCCACGTCGAAGGCCGCGGCGCTGCGCAGGATGGCACCCAGATTGCGCGGATCCTGGATCCGATCGAGGAGCAGGAGGAGGGCCTCGGTGCCGAGGCCGGCCAGGAGCGAATCGAGCGAGCGGGCGGGCAGCGGGCCCACCAGCAGCGCGCAGCCCTGATGGATCACGTCGGGCGGCAGGACCCGTTCGAGTTCGGCCGGGCCGACCCGCTCGACCACCAGGCCGGGCCGCTCGACCAGGCGGCCCAGGCGCTCGAGCGCGGGCCCGGTGGCCAAGAGCCGCCGGCAGGGCCGCAGGGGATTGTCGAGCGCCGCGGCGACGGCGTGGTGGCCGTAGAGCCAGAAGTCGGCGGTCCGGCCGGGGTGGTCGTCGGGGGGGCGGGCGGTCACGGGCGGCGCGCGATCCTGGCGGTGGGCCGGTGCAAGGTGCGGGCGGGTACGGAGATTGACAAGGCCGTGGGAACGCCCATATGTCGCGGCGCCGCGAGCCGGGGACCGCTGGAGGGGTGGCCGAGCGGTCAAAGGCAGCAGACTGTAAATCTGCCGACGAACGTCTACGTAGGTTCGAATCCTACCCCCTCCACCACCGCCGGGCGGGTGTAGCTCAATGGTAGAGCTCCAGCCTTCCAAGCTGGCGGTGCGGGTTCGATTCCCGTCACCCGCTCCAACCCTCTTGCGCGCGCGGCGGGCCTGGCCTAAGGAGCGGACCGGGCGGCGGGCGCGGCTCGGCGGTGCGGTCGGCACGTGGCCGCGTCCGGGTGCACCGGGTGTAGGAGTGTAGCTCAACTGGCAGAGCACCGGTCTCCAAAACCGGGGGTTGGGGGTTCGAGCCCCTCCACTCCTGCCACCGTGACCGGGTCCCGGCGCATCGGCTAGGAAGCGATCTCCGCCCCTTTGATCGGATCGACGAGGAATGGCGAAGACGTCGCCGGCGCAGTTCGTCCGCGAGGTGCGCCAGGAGCTGCAGAAGGTCACCTGGCCGAACCGCCGGGAGCTGATCGCCACCACGGTGAGCGTGGTGGCGATGTCGGCTCTGGCCGCGCTGTTCTTCTTCCTGGTCGATCAGGTGATCGCCTGGCTGGTCCAGCTCGCGCTCGGGATCGGTCGCTGATGGCCAAGCGCTGGTACATCATCCACGTCTATTCGGGCTTCGAGAAGAAGGTCCGCGACGCGATCAAGGAGCAGGCCCAGCAGAAGGGCCTGGCCCACCTGTTCGACGAGATCCTCGTGCCGATGGAGGAGGTCGTCGAGGTGGTGCGCGGCAAGAAGGTCGCCACCGAGCGCAAGTTCTTCCCCGGTTACGTACTCGTCAAGATGGAGCTCAACGACGAGACCTGGTCGCTCGTGCGCAACATCGGCAAGGTCACCGGGTTCCTGGGGCCGGGTGGCAAACCCTCGCCGATCTCCGATGCCGAGGCCCAGCGGATCATCAACCAGATGGTCGAGGTCAAGGAGCACCCGAAGCGGACGATCACCTTCGTGCCGGGCGATCAGGTGCGGGTGTCGGAGGGGCCGTTCGCCTCGTTCAGCGGCACGGTCGAGGAGGTCGACGAGGCCAAGGGTCGGCTCAAGGTGTTGGTCTCGATCTTCGGCCGCGCGACCCCGGTCGAGCTCGAATATTCGCAGGTGGAGCGGGCCTGAACCGCTCGCGATCGCGGGAGCGCCGCCGAGCGGCGCGTTCGGACCGCGCAGGAGGAGTGAGGCCGCATGGCCAAGAAGGTCGTCGGTTACATCAAGCTGCAGGTGCCGGCCGGCAAGGCCAATCCCTCGCCGCCGATCGGCCCCGCGCTGGGTCAGCGCGGGCTCAACATCATGCAGTTCTGCAAGGAGTTCAACGCGGCGACGCAGGGCCTGGAGCCGGGCATGCCGGTCCCGGTGATCATCACGGCCTATGCGGATCGGACCTTCAGCTTCGTCACCAAGACGCCACCCGTGACCTATTACCTCAAGAAGGCGGCGGGGCTCGAGAAGGGCAGCAAGGAGCCGGGCAAGGCCGCCCCGGTCGGCAAGGTGACGATGGCCCAGATCCGCGAGATCGCCCAGGCCAAGATGAAGGATCTCAACGCGGTGGATCTCGAGGGCGCGGTGCGGATGATCGTCGGCTCGGCGCGCTCGATGGGCCTGCAGGTGGTGGAGTGAGGCCATGGCGCGCATCGGCAAACGGTTGAAGGCGGCGCGCGCGCTCGTCGATCGGAGCAAGGCGTTGCCGCTGCCCGAGGCGGTCCGGCTGGTCAAGCAGACGGCCACGGCGAAGTTCGACGAGACCGTCGAGCTGGCCCTGGCGCTGGGCGTCGATCCACGCCACGCCGATCAGATGGTGCGGGGTACGGTGGTGCTGCCGCACGGCACCGGCAAGACCGTGCGGGTGGCGGTGTTCGCGCGCGGCGAGCGGGCCGAGGAGGCCAAGGCCGCCGGAGCGGATCTGGTGGGCGCGGAGGATCTGGCGGAGCGGATCCAGGCCGGCGAGATCGATTTCGACCGCTGCATCGCCACCCCCGACATGATGCCGCTGGTCGGCCGGCTGGGGCGGATCCTGGGGCCGCGCGGCCTGATGCCCAACCCCAAGCTCGGTACGGTCACCACCAACGTCCGCGAGGCGGTGCAGGCGGCCAAGGGCGGGCAGATCCAGTTCCGTGTGGAGAAGGCGGGGATCGTGCACGCCGGGGTCGGCAAGGCGAGCTTCCCCGAGGCGGCGCTGGTCGAGAACATCAAGGCGCTGGTCGAGGCGGTCAACCGCGCCAAGCCGTCGGGGGCCAAGGGGACCTATCTCAAGCGCGCGCATTTGTCCTCGACCATGGGGCCGGGTGTGCGCGTGGAGATCGGGAGCCTGGTGGCGTGACCGATCGGGCACGGGCGGGGGCTTGCGCGATGGCGAGGAGCCGCTATGCTGCGCGGTCTCGGGTGCAGAGACCGAGCACGATCGCCGCGGGTGCTCCAGGGCGCCGGCAGCGGTCGTTCTGCGCCCTGCTCCGGGCACGGCCTGCGGTGCTCGGGGCCGGTCGGGCGGATCGCGCGACGGAAACCGGGTGAGGGGCGGAGGCGAAGGTGCTGCGCGCCGAGAAGGCTCAGGTCGTCGAACGGCTGCACGCCACTCTGGCCGATGCCGAGGTGGTGGTGGTCACGCATTACAAGGGGCTCACGGTGGCCGAGCTGACCGAGTTGCGTCGCCAGCTGCGGGCCGTGGGGGGATCGCTGAAGGTGGCCAAGAACCGGCTCGTGAAGCGGGCGCTGGAAGGGACGCCGTTCGTCGGCATGGCCGAGCTGTTCAAGGGGCCCACCGCGATCGCGGTGGCCCGCGAGCCGGTCGCCGTGCCCAAGGCGCTGGTCGAGTTCACGCGCAAGAACGAGAAGCTCGTGATCGTCGGCGGCGGGCTCAAAGGGACGGTGCTCGACGCGGCGGCGGTCAAGGCGCTGGCCGAGCTACCGTCGCTCGACGCGTTGCGCGGCCAGCTCGTGGGGCTGATCCAGGCGCCGGCGCAGCGGCTGGTGAGCCTGCTGCAGGCCCCGGCCGGGCAGCTCGCGCGGGTCCTCAAGGCCTATTCGGAGAAGGAGGCGGCCTGAGATCGGGCCGAGCGGTGCGCCGGCGCCGGCCGGTCGCCCGGCGCCGCCGTGTGTTCTGCGGGAGAGGGTGCGATGGCGAATCTTGAGCAGCTCGTCGAGGATCTCTCGAAGCTGACCGTCCTCGAGGCGGCGCAGCTGTCGAAGATGCTCGAGGAGAAGTGGGGCGTGTCGGCGGCGGCGCCGGTGGC
>FWPV01001727.1_pt1 | contig 58173 bp, 51 predicted proteins | sample 2228371 | NCBI WGS metagenome assembly FWPV01 (sample SAMEA103939776, study PRJEB20133) | metagenome
CACCACCTGATCCCCGGCGCGGATGACGATCTGATCGCCGAGGACGATTTCGGTCGGATCGGCCTCCCGCGTCACACCGTCGCGGATCAGAGTGACGCGGGGGCGGGTGAGCAGGGCGATGCGGTCAAGCTGGCGCTTGGCCCTGATCTCCTGGTAGACGCCGATCACGACGTTGAGCAGGATCAGGCCCACGCTGACCACCGCGTCGCCGGTGCGACCGATCAGGATCATGATCGCGCCGATGAAGAACAGAACCAGATTGATCGGGTTGAGAAAATTCTGGCGGAGGATGTCGCTGTACGAGCGGCTGGTATCCACCCGCAGGTTGTTGCCCTGCCCACGGGCGCGGCGCGCCTGCGCCTCCGCTTCGCTCAAACCCTGTCGGGTGACCGCCGGTGACGCAGCCTCAATTGTGGTCATGGTGAGTCCATTCTGAATGCCGATCGGCTGTTACTCTCCCTGTTATTGTATGCGCCTGCCGCCCGACTGAGCAATCGCCAGGGCAGGGGCGCGGGAAGCGCCGGGGGACGCCAGGAGTCCTTCCCGCTTTAGTCGCGCTCCGGCCTCAGGAGTTCGACAATACCCATCCACCGGCGCGTATAATGGTAAACGGCGGGGCGGGTCCGTGCCTCACGCTATTGTGGTTCAGCAAGGCGTGCCCATGCCTGTGACCGCTACTTTCAGCTTTCAGCGCGGGACATCGCTGATTAGGGAGTGTGACGATGCGTAATCTGATCGTATTGGCCGTGATGGCCGCTCTGATCATCGGCAGTACAGCCATCCCCGGGCGGGGGGGACAGGCGATGGCGGACGCCGCGATCCCTCGACCGGAATACCCCCGGCCGGATTTTCAGCGCGACCAGTGGTCTAATCTGAACGGGCGCTGGGACTTTGCATTTGACCCTGAGGATCAGGGGCTTGCTCAGCGCTGGTTCGATCCGGCCAGCGAGTCGCTGACGGATTCGATTGTCGTGCCCTTCCCCTGGCAGAGTACACTCTCAGGCGTTGCAGCCCCGGACCGCACCGGCGTGGCCTGGTATCGCCGGACGTTTAGCGTCCCTGAGTCCTGGCAGGGACAGCATGTCGTCCTGCATTTTGGCGCGGTCGATTACCTGGCCAGTGTCTGGGTCAATGGCCAGCCGGTCGGTGAGCATGAGGGAGGATACACCCCCTTTGAGTTCGACATCACGGCTCTCCTGACTGCCGGTGATAACGTGGTGACGGTACGGGTTGAAGACCCCGCTGATCTCTCGGAAATCCCGCATGGCAAACAGAGCAGCATCCCGGCCAACCCCTGGGATGATGTGGACTTCACCACGGTGAGTGGCATCTGGCAGACCGTGTGGCTGGAAGCGCGTCCCGCCGCATACATCGTCCAGGCGCATATCACCCCGGATGTGCCGGAGGAACGGGCGACGCTGGCAGTCACTGTCGAAGCGCCGGAGCCGGGCAATCTGGATCTGCAGATCAACGTCCAGGCTCCCGATGGGCGCCTGTTTTCGCAGACCCAAACCCTGACGTTCGATGCAGCAGGCACTCAGACGGCTGCCGTGACCGTCGACCTGCCGAACCCGCTGTTGTGGGAACCTGAGACGCCGCATCTATACCAGGTCGATCTCACCTTGAGCGGGCCGGACAGCACCCCTGATGTGGTGCACACCTACTTCGGGATGCGCAGCATTGCGGTGCAGGGGCAAAACGTGCTGCTCAACGGGCATCCGCTCTACCTGATGTCAGCGCTGGTTCAGGGATACTGGCCGGATGGCCTCTACACCGCGCCCAGTGATGAAGCGCTGCGGGCTGATATCGCCTACGCCAAACAGATCGGGTTCAACGGCCTGCGGATGCATCTGAAGATCGAAGACCCGCGCTGGGCCTACTGGGCTGATCGCCTGGGAATGCTGCTGTGGAACGATGTGCCCTGCCCGGTGAAATTTACTCCCCTGGCCCGCCAGCGCCTGACGAACGATCTGCAGGCCATGATCGCGCGCGACTACAATCACCCCTCGATCGTCATCTGGAGTCCGTACAACGAGTCGTGGGGGCTGGAATTCCGCAGCGATGACGACGTGCAATCGTACCTGATCGCGCTCTATGACCAGATCAAAGCCTGGGACCCCACGCGGTTGGTCGTCGACAACTCCGGCTGGCGGCACGTGAAAACCGATATCGCCGACTCCCATAAGTACACCGACAACACGTACGAGTGGCACGACTTCGTGGCCAGGCTGGAAGCCACTCCCATGGAGGTTGTCGTCCTGCGGCATCCTTTCTTTGCTGAGGGGCGGCAGTACAACGGCGAACCGCTCATGATCAGCGAATACGGTACCGGTTGGGGCGAAGATCGTCCCCTCGGTTTCCGCTGGCAAACGACGGAAATCCGCCGCCGTGGGGGTATCGTCGGTTACACCTATACAGAACTCTACGATATCGAACACGAACTGGCTGGCCTGGCGCGCTACGACCGCACACCCAAAGCGGTTAGTTATGATCTTGCGATGGTCAACAGTGCCGACTTCCTGGGGCTGGACTACAGAGGGGACCTCATCGTGAGGCCCGGCACGTCGATTGAGGTTCCCATGTTTATCAGCGCCTACGGGCAGCCAGCGCTGGCATCCGCCACGGTGGATTGGCGGTTGGAGACCCTCACCGGCGCGCCGGAGACGCTGCTGCAGGGCAGCTACGGCACGGTTGAGTTGACCCCCTACGGCGTTACGGAGCTTGCGCCGCTCACGTTGACCCTGCCGGAGCGACGAGGATCGGTCCGCCTGTGGGTGGAGGTTCGGGATGCTCAGGGTACCCGGCGCGCTTATAGCACGCTTGACCTGGGAGTCTTCTAGGCCGGGTAGCGATCGATATCTGTAGAGCGCCGGGAGGCTTTAGAAGAGTGAACGGTTCTGGCGAGTCCCCGGACCTGCCAGAACCGTTCTGGATCGCAAGACCTGGTCCGCTCGCAGGTCTCCTTGCCGCCTGTCCCCTCCCTGGTTTGCCCACCCGCCCTAGGAAAAAAGGCCAACTTGTGGTCATAATAGGCGGCAGTCAATCTGTCTCCCCCTGTTCTGGAGGAATCCTCATGCGTGACTTCGTCTCGGAGCGTGTGCGGAGCGTCCCTCCGTCCGGCATCCGTCGCTTTTTCGATATCGCCGCGACGATGGACGACGTGATCTCGCTGGGCATCGGCGAGCCGGATTTTGTCACTCCACAGCCGATTTTGCAGGCGGGCATCCACTCGCTGCAGCAGGGCGAAACTCATTACACCTCCAACTCCGGTATGCTGGAATTGCGTGTCGCTCTGGCGGCCTATCTGGAGCGGCTTTATGGCGTCAGTTATGACCCCAATGAAAACCTGCTGATCACCGTCGGTGTCAGCGAAGCGATGTACCTGGCCATGACAGCCACCATCAACCCCGGCGATGAGGTGATCATCCCGGAACCGTGCTTTGTGGCCTATGCGCCGGAAGTGGTCTTTGCCGGGGGGACGCCGGTCATGGTGCCCACCCGCGTTGAGGAAGACTTTCAGGTCACCGGGGCCGTGGTCGAAGCGGCGGTCACGCCGCGCACCAGGGCCATCCTGATCGGGTACCCCAACAATCCGACCGGCGCGGTGATGTCCCGCGCCCGGCTGGAGGAGATCGCGGCGGTCGCTGCCCGCCATGACCTGCTGGTCATTTCCGACGAGATCTACGACCGGCTGGTCTATGGCGTGGAGCATGTCAACTTCGCCACCCTGCCGGGGATGAAGGAGCGCACGATCGTCCTGGGTGGGCTGAGCAAGTCCCACGCCATGACCGGCTGGCGGTTGGGCTGGGCCGCCGCCCCCCGGGAGTTGCTGGCGGCCATGCGCAAGGTGCACCAGTACACGATCATGAGCGCGCCGACTACCGCCCAGCATGCGGCCATCGAAGCGTTGACTCATGGCGAAGAGCATGTCGAACGCATGCGGGCCGAGTATAACCGGCGGCGGATGCTGCTGGTGGCCGGTCTGAATGAACTCGGCCTGGCCACCTTTGAGCCGAAGGGCGCGTTTTATGCCTTCCCCAGCATCGCAGCCAGCGGTATGGACGAAAACACCTTTGCCGAGAAGCTGCTGCAGGAGGAGCGGGTAGCGGTCGTGCCCGGCAGTGCTTTCGGGCAGAGCGGCGCGGGCTTTGTCCGGGCCTGCTACGCCACCGCTTATGAGAAGCTGGAAGAAGCCCTGGAGCGCCTGCGTCGCTTCATGACGCGCTATGGCTAGGCCACGCCCCGCCCGTCAGGCCAGCGGGTGCGCCTCGGCGGTTGCCCCGGCTCCCGGCCTGGCGGGCGGTGTCGTTTCGGCGCGGTAGTGTTCCAGTTCCCGCAGCGCCGGGAGCATGAGGCCACCGGCTACCGCCGCCAGCGCCAGGATGCCTGCTGTCAGGTACCAGATCTGCACGCCTGCGGCGTCGGTGACCGGCCCGGCGATGGCCAGCCCGATCGGGGAGGTCAGGGTGACCAGGCTGCCGAACAGCATGAAGACACGGCCCTGCATCTCCGGGGCGACGGTGCCCTGCAGGATGGCGAACAGGGGGCCGTCGGTCATGGCGGCTGCTCCGCCCATCACAAACAGCGCGCCAATGGCGATGGTGAGGCCGCCCGGCGGCAGCAGGCCGAGCAACGTCATGCACACGCCAAGAGCAGTGATGCCGAGCATGGTGGTGTAAATCCGCCGCTTGAAGCCTCCCCACAGGCCCAGCAGCAACCCGCCCAGCACCAGCCCGACGCCGAATGCCGATTCCATCCCGGCCAGTTCCCCGGCCTGCCCGCCAAAGTGCCGGGTTACCAGGATCGGCAATAGCGAGAAAGCCGGTGTCAGGGCGATCTTGACCAGCATCGCCAGGCCGGTCAGGATCAGCAGCCCCTTCCAGCCGGAAAGATAACGCCCCGCCTCGCGCAGATCGGCCCAGATTGAGGCTGGCTGGCCATCGGAACCGCTGGGGGCGCGCTCCGGCTGGGGGATGCGCACCACAAACAGAGGCAGGATAGCCAGCAGGGCGGTGAACACGTCCAGCAGCATGATGTGTTGCATGGCCACGGCGGCCAGCAACAGCGCTCCCAGCGCCGGGCCGATGATATTCAGCGTCCCATAGAGCGCCTGGTTCACCCCGGAGACGCGGGCCAGATGCTCGCGGGGGACCATCAGCGAGGTGGAGGCCTGCATGGCCGGCCAGTGGAAGATGCCGCCCAGTTCCCGCGCCAGCATGATCACGTACACGTGCCAGACCTGCACCTGCCCGGACCAGAACAGGAAGGCCAGCCACAGCGACACCAGGGCGATCAGGCCGTCAGCGACGATCATCACTACCCGCCGGTTCCAGCGGTCGACGTAGGCGCCGGCGATCGGCCCCAGCACGATCTGCGGCAGCATGGCGAATAACGACGCCAGGGCGAGTACAGTGGCCGAACCGGTGGTCTCCGTCACCCACCAGATCAGGGCGAACATGGCGATCCGGCTGCCAAAGAGCGACAGCGCCTGGCCGGTCCAGATGGCGAAGAACGGCGCCCGCCAGGCTCTGGATGATGAATCAGCGACAGTGGTGGACATGGTTTCCCCTCTTTAAGACGGCATGTCGATCGGGTTTCCCGCTCCTCACTCTCTATATACGTATTGAATTTCTTCAGGTTTCACCTTATGAATTTCAATATACACACGAAAATATTGAGAGGCAAGGGGGATGGGGCGCGTTGCAGGGGGCGAGGAACGGTGGTAGGGGGCAGAAGATCGCTGGAATCAAACCGTAGCGTCGCAGCGAACTGCGGCGCTGTCAGCAATCGGACGATGGTAGCGTTACCGCGGCTGTCGCCGGTAGCGGGACACCACCTGGTTGCAGCCGACCACCTGGCCGCACATCTTAGTCGGATCGCCGCCGGAATACTTCATGCAGCCCCAGCATTGCCACAGGGCAAGATGGTACCAGCGGCGGCGCGCCCGCAGCTCTGCGCAAATCCGGTTCGCTTCCGCCTCAGGCACGGTGATTGTGGCGCTCATGTTCCCCCTCCCGGATAGGCCGGTCTCAGGAGGCCGGCATCTTGCTTCATTGTAAGCCCGATTTGCCGGGAAGAGTCGAGCGACCTGCAGTCCGGCAGAAGGTCAGCGCGAGATCAGGAGGATAGCCCCCAGGACGCATAGCGCCCCGGCCATCCCGACGGGCGTCAGCATTTCTGCGAAGAAGAAGATGCCGATCAGCGTCCCGAAGACCGGTTCCATCAAGGCCGCCACGCTGCCCACCTGCGCTTTGACCCGCCCCAGTCCCAGGAACATCAGCAGGTACGGCACGCCCAGCGATAGCACCCCCAGCGGAATCAACAGGTGCAGCTGGCTCAGGATGGTGGTCGGATCGCCGCGCAGACCGAACGGGCTGAGCAACAGGGCGGTCAGCCCTGCTCCCCACCAGATCTGGGTCAAGCTGCTCACCCGCCCACGCAGGGCGCGGCCAATCAGCATCGGCCCGGCGTACGTAAAGCCGGACAGCGCGGCGGCGGCAATCCCGCCGGAAGCTGCCGGATCAAGCTGCAGGCGGGCCGGGTTGGTGATCAGGATCACCCCCAGCGCAGCCAGCGCGATCCCCGGCCATAGATAGCGCGGACGGGCCTCTCCCAGCAGCGGCGGCGCGAGCAGGGCCACATACAGCGGCGCAGAATTGTTAAGCAGGGCGGCGTTGGCGGCGGTGGTGTGCTGGACGGCGTAGGTGTACAGGCTGGCGGTCAGGGCCATGGCCAGCCCCAGTCCGCCCAGCAGGGGGAGGTAGCGCCGGTAGCGGGTCACTTCCAGCGGTTCGCGGAAGCGCGGCAGCAACCCGCAGAAGAACAGGAAGGCGAACAGGCTGCGATAGAAGGTGATGGTCATGGCGTCCAGGCCATGAATCAGGCGGACAAAGAGGATCGCTGTGCTGAAGCACAGTGTCGCCAGCACCACAAGCCCGATGCCAGCCCAGGGCGTCGTGGCGGCAGGGGCGGCCATGCCGCCGGGATGATCAATTTCAGCCATGCCGGGTTACTCGCAGGGATCAGGTCAGAGGCGAACGCACGCCGGCTCAGTTTACCACACCGATCGCGGCCTTACTTGTTCACCATATCGACGAAAGTGACCAGCAGTTTCAGGTGGCCCAGGCGGATCTCATCACCGTCGCGCAGGATACGTGGCTGTTGCGGTGTCAGGCGCAGACCGTTCAGGTAGGTGCCGTTAGCGGCGTCGAGATCGGTGATATACAGCGAGTTATCCTGGGCCGTCAGCTGGGCATGGCGGCGGGAGACGCCGAGTTTCTCCGCCTCGAAGCCGGTCAGGTCGATATCCGGGCCGGCCTGGGTCTGCGGGTCGTAGCGGCCCAGGGTAACTCCCTCCGGCTGGCGGATTTCGACATACAGGGTTTGCCCGGAATCCATCACGCGCAGCAACAGGCGGGTTTGTTCGTCAAAGCGGGCTGATCCCCAGCGGGGCTGGTTCTGGCCGGTCTCGCTCTCGTCAAAGCGCTGCGTTTCTGTGTGCCGGGCGATGGCTGCCGAATCGACCACATAGCCACAATAATCACAGATGATCATGCCTTCGATATAGTCATGCTGGCAATTGGGACACCTGGGCACAGCCCTCGCCTTTCTGTCCAGCCAGGTATGGCACAGCAATCGCTACCCGTGTCACGGATATTTCTATCTTATCAGAGGCGGCCAAATGTAGCTATCCGGGGATCGCCCCGCCGACGCCCGGTCACGCACAGGGCGGCCCGGTCAGGGGGCTGCCCTGCGATCATGCCGCGCTCAGCGGTTCCTGGCTGGCGCCAGCGCCTCAAAATCGGTGAACAGAAAGTGGTCGTGATAGTAGTGAATCCACAGGAAGGACAGGATGGCCGTGTAATACGCGACATCAAAACGCCAGTTGGCGATGTCCACCGTGCCGATGCTGCCCGGCTGGAAGATGCCGGTCAGCAGGTAGACGATGCCAAACACGATGGCCGACCCGACCAGCATGAGCGCGCTCAGGGCGTAGAGGCCGCGCGAGTCGCTGGCCCGTTCCGCGGCGCGGGCCACCAGTGGCGCGGACTGGCGCAATTCACCATACCGAGCACGGATCTTGATGATGTAGAAGGTCAGCGCCAGGTACTGGAACGAGTGCCAGGTGTTGAGACCCTGGAAAGCGGTGTCCAGGTTCGGCAGGGCGGGCATGGTAAAAGCCACGGCGACTGTCAGGCTGATGAAGATCGTCTTGGGCCAGTTGGCATAACCGCCGCGAATCTCCAGCACCGTCTTGATCACATAAGCGCTCAGCGCCAGAGCAAACACGCCGGTCATCACCACAAAGAACCAGGTCTGCTGGAAAAAGGTCGGGATCACCCGCGTGAGGTCGTTCACCCCGATGTCAAACGATCCCTGGCTGATCTTGTAGGCCGCCATCGGGAACAGGCAGGTCAGGATGATGGCGTAATCCACCAGGCGGGCGGGGAGGGTGACCGCACTGCGATGCGCCGTCCCGCTGACATCCTGCTCGCGGCGATTGTACAGCTCCACGATGTATGTCACCTGATGGAGTACATGCAACGCTGCCCAGAAGAAGAACACCGTCAGCAGCAGGGTCAGGTTGAGGAAGGCCAGGGCGACGACGATGATCGGGATGATGACCGACGAGCGGATCAGCATCGGATAGCGGGCGCGGAAGCTGCTATCCAGCCCCGTGCGCAGGAACGTGGACATCATATGCGGGCCGCCGACGGCGATGGCGACGAAAGCATTAACGCTGTTGCGGGCGACATCGTCGTGCACGCCGAACCGATCGCGCAGCAACAGGTAAACCAGGTAGGGCAACGGCACACAGATCACGCTGAAGGTGATGAACATCAGGTCCCAGTTGCGGTCGCGCAGCCACAGGCTTCCCTGCGGTCGACTGGCGGCCTGCGGGACGGCAGTGGCGGTGGTGACACCCATCGTTGGCTCCTTTGTCTGCTTGATTGTCGATAGGATTTATCGTATTTTAGCAGTGGCAACGGGTGCTGGCAACGACTGGATGGAAGGGTAATGTATCCTTTTCCGGTGAAACCGGGCGCGGAGATGTTCGCCTGGCCTCCCCCTGATCTGCTCTGCAGTGCAACAACACTCGCCAGCAATGCCGGAGGCCAGCGCCGGGCATTTTGCATTTTGGGCAATCTGTGCTAAACAGGATGCAACGATCTGCACGACAGGCATCGTGGTAGAGACCGTATGTTTCTTGCAACCCGCTTCAGCATCCTGTGCATCGACGACGCGGATGATCTGCTGCGAAACATGCAGCGCATCCTGTTGCGGGCCGGGCACCTGGTGCACACGGCACGTGGCGGCGCCAACGGCATTGCAGTCCTGCGGCGGCTGCCGGCGGTTGATGTGATCCTGGTGAATTACCGTCTGGCGAGCGTGTCGGGCATGGATGTCGTCACTTTTGTGGCGGAAGAGCCGCGTCTGGATCACACAGGGCTGGTGATCAGCAGTCCGGACAATGTGCTGGACCTGCCCGTTCAGCATGCGGCCTGGCCGCGTGTGGATGTCTGCCTGCCGCTGCCCTTCCAGCCGATGGAATTGTACGACGCCGTGTTCGAGGCTTACACGCGCCGCCGCGGTTACCTGTATTGCCTGGCCGTCTAGCCAGCGCCGCAACCTGCGGCTGGCCCGCGTCTGTCCACCCTGTTCTACCTGGTCGCTCTCCACGGCGGGCCGGTGAGATTGAAGTTTCTCCGGGACTGGCGAAGCAGGCACCAGCCCCGGATTTCTTCCCCCTCAGCGACCATCAACCGGCGCCCTGAATGCCCTAGCGCAGCAACAATGCCTTGGGAGGGATGAGCCAGCTCAGATGCCCGCGCGGCGGATGTGAGGCGTAGAGATCCACGCGGATCAGGCTGCCCTTCTTGACCACTACCTGCCCGCCGCCGATCAGCATGCCGATCACCGCGCTGAAGTCTGGCTCGTGGCCGACCAGCAGCAGACTATCCGCCGTCGGGTAGTGATCGAGCAGTTCTGTCAGCGCGTCGATACTGAAGCTCGCCAGCGCCTCCACCTCGGTGACCACGCAGTCCAGCGCTTCCGCCAGGATGTCGGCGGTCTGGCGGGCGCGGGTCATGGGGCTGGTCAGGATGGCCGCCGGGCGCACCCCCAGCGCTTTGATGGTGGTAGCGGACTTGCGCATGCGGGTGATGCCCTCGGCGGTCAGCGGGCGCAGGTGATCGGGCTGCGGCGCCCATTGCTCGCGTTCTTCGGCAATGCCATGCCGGACGAAGTAGAGTTCCACCGCGTTCTCCTTCCCTGGATGTCACCGCTTTGATGCCTGTTGTGGCGGCTCGCGGGCCGCCGCGTGGCCCGGAATATCCTGGCTCCCGATGCCGACTGCCTTTACTCTAAATCAGGTCGCCGTGATTGTCATCACCCGCTCTGTGGCCCGATGAAATGCAGTGCCAGGAGCGGGGTGGCGATGCAATGGCTGCTGTGCCAATCGCCCTGTCCGGAACCAGGTGGAACTGCCGCTCAACGCCCTTGCGCTCACCAGATACCGGGGATGAGCCGGTAGCGGGTCCGCCGGGCATATTCCGCATAGCCGGGCAGTTCCTCAAGCAGTGTACGGTCTTCCAGAGCTGTGCGGATGATGAAGAGCACGATGCCGATTGCGCCGGGGATCAGCGCTGCCCACGTCCCCAGCGCGATCGGCAGCCCGAGGAACTGCAGGATGACGCCGGCATAGCCCGGGTGGCGCAGGAAGCGGAACGGCCCATCCGTAATGACCTCATGGCCCCGTGTCGCCTGAATGCGCACACTGGGTTCAAAGAAGCGGTTGACGACCATCGACCAGGTGAGGAGGAAGAACCCCAGCACCACCAGGCCGTTGCCCAGCACGTAAATCAGGGGAGAAACCGGGCTGGAGAGGCTGTAACGCCGATCCAGACCGGCGACCAGCGGCTGCACCAGAATCAGTACGAAGTAGATGCTGAGGATCACCAGATCCCACGTCTTCGTACCGGCTGTTGCCTGCTTGATGCGCTGGCCACGCTGGTTGAGCAATTCCGGGTTGCCTATGGCCAGGGCGATGCTGAGGCCGATCCAGCAAGCCAGAGTCACGATGGCAAAAACCCAACCCCAGGGCCAGGCGGTCGACCCGGCGCCCAGGAAGAGCATAAGGGCCGTGAGCACGGCCTGGCCGATGTGCTTGCCGATGGTGTTGACGCCGTAGATGTTCACCCGTGGCGCCTGATTGGATAGCGGTTGATGGGACATAGCCACCTCTCTGTCGTCCGCGTCTTTCTGTATTCTACGAAGTTGCACGGCCTGCGCCAGGCCTGAAGCGTGCCAATGGCGTTGATCCGGATCAGCGAGGGTCGCTGGCGGTCCCGCTGCACTGAGCATACACTTGATGGTGAGCATGCTCAGCCTGTCGCCCATCGTTGGCGCCTGCCCGGAGGGAGTTGCCATGATAAGACAGCGTGTGTTGATTACAGCCGTTGTCGTGACCATCCTGTTCATCGGACTGGCCGCCGTGCTGGCAGTGATTTTCCGCCCGGTTTCCACCGAACGGGTTGAAGGGGGGGCCATCGCCCGGCAGAATGTGCTGGCGGGCAGCACCAATCCCTGTGTGCAGTGCCATGCCAACAGCACGCCGGGCATTGTGCAGCAGTATGGACACAGCACGATGGCCGCCGCTAACGTGAAGTGCGAGGACTGCCACGTGGTTGCCGCTGATTATCCAAATGCCATCGCCCATGAGGGAACGTACGTGGTCAATTCCCCCACGCCGGCCCTCTGCCAGAAGTGCCACGTGCAGGAAGTGGCCCAGTTCAACGCCAGCCGTCACGGGCTGCCCGCCTACGTGGCTGTGGCCGGGTCGCAGAACCTGAGCGAGATCCATCTGGCGCAGTACCTGAGCATCACCGAGGGCCAGCCCAGCCCGGATAAATCGCGCAACGCGATCGCGGCTCTGGAGGGCGATGCCATCACGCGCTTCACCTGCTATGGCTGCCACAACATCGGTCGCCCGCATGAGGATGGCTCCGCCGGCGAGTGCCAGATGTGCCACCTGCGCCATGAGTTCAGCCTGGAGCAGGCCCGCAAGCCGGAAACCTGCAACTTCTGCCACATTGGCCCTGACCATCCACAGTACGAGATTTATACGGAGTCGCCGCATGGCATTGCTTACCACACCATGGGCCACACCTGGAACTGGGAAGCCGAGCCGGGCCTGATCACGGTCGAGGATATCCCGGCGGCGACCTGCGCGATCTGCCACATCAGCGGCATCGGCGCGGCCAGCACCACCCACGATGTTGGCGACCGCCTGACCTGGTTCCTGTTTGACCCGGTCTCCACCCGTCGCCCGGCCTGGACGGACAACAGGGTCCGGATGCAGACCGTGTGCCTGGAATGCCATAACCCGAACTTCGTGGAGGACTTCTACACTGCCGCCGATGCGGCCACCGAGCGCGTCAACGAATGGACGCAGGAGGGCGAGGATCTGCGGGTGGCGCTCATGGAAGCCGGCGCGTTGACCGCCGAGCCGTTTGACGAGCCGATTGACTTTGCCATCTACGAACTGTGGCATCACTGGGGTCGCACGGCCAAGTTCGGCGTATGGATGCAGGGGCCGGATTACGCCCAGTGGCATGGCGCGTATGAAGTCTTGCAGGCGCTGGCTGAAGTGCGTGAATACGCCGTCGAGCACCTGCCGGGGTACGTCCATCCACGCCACCCCGCAACTGAGTCAGGGGGCGGGTCGGACTAGACCTGCCGTTCAGGGGGCGGGGATAGCCGCACAGACGGCGCCCCTGCTCCCGGTCTATAGGATTGAGTCATGATCCTGAATAGCCGATGGCGAATCACTGAGACAGGAATCGTGCTGGCCGGGCGGCGGCTGTGGATCACCCGCGGGCAGATCATGATGCTCATGGTGGCCCTCAACCTGGCCTTTCTGGGGCTGGATATCTACCTGGCCCACAATATGAACGGCACGATCCGCCCTAATGAGATGATCCCGATCGTGTTCGGCCCGACAGCCGGGCTGATCCTGTTGATCGCTGGAGCGATCTCCCTGCGCCGCCGCACAACGGCGATCCTGCTGGCGTTTGCTGTGCTGGCGGTCAGTATTGTCGTCGGACTGCTGGGGGCATACTTCCATCTGGCGCGGGCCATCCCGCCCAGCGGGCCGGGCACGCCGGATGTCGCCCTGGCGCTGCTGGTGTTTGCGCCGCCGATCATCGGCCCGCTGACCTTCTCCCTGGTTGGCGTGCTGGGCGTCATCGCCGCCACGGTCGAAGATCCCCCGGACAGCGGGCGGATGGTCGTGCCGGGACTGTTCAGCTGGCGTGTGCCCTTCAGCAAGACCCGGCAGTATTGCATCTGGGTTGGGCTGGGTATCCTGGCCACGCTGCTCAGCAGCGTGCTGGATCATGGGCGCTTCAACTTCGAGAACCTGTGGGTCTGGTTGCCGACGGTGGCGGGCGTTTTTGCCACGGTGGCCATGATCACCTACGGCATGCTGGAAAAACCGGGCCGGGGCGACACGCTCACCGTGATCGCCGCCATGATCGTCCTGATCATCGTCGGCTTGATCGGTTTCCTGCTGCATGTGCAGGCCGGGCTGGCGACGCGCAATATCATCGTGCCGGAGCGCTTTCTGCGCGGTGCACCGTTCCTGGCGCCGATGCTGTTTGCGGATATGGGGGCGCTGGGGCTGATCGCCCTGCTGCCCATGCGGGAAGCGCGGATGCGCGCTGCCGCGGGAGAAGAGGCAGCGCAATAGCCCGGCGGCGCCTGCCGGGAGACGCCATCAGCAGGGCCGCGGCGATCCACAGCCAGGATCACGATCACGGGTGACCCGATCGGGCGGTTGGGCCGTCCGGCGGGTCACCCGCTTCAGTTCAGGGGCGACAGCGGGGCGTCGTTAGAATTCCTCGTCCTCGTAATCTTCTTCTTCGTCCCAGTATTCGTCTTCATCTTCTTCCATCATGGCGACGAAGTCCTCGGCATCCATTTCAGCGAAGAAGTCTTCCAGGAAGGCGATCGGGTCTTTGACGCCAAACTCTTTGAGGTTGTCCAGCAAATCGGCCGGTACATTCAGGGTGATTTTTCTCTTTGCCATGACTGCTCACCTCACGTGGTCACAGAGGGCTGCGGACTGGCAGAAGGACCCCGCAGCCAGCGGTCAAAACCTGAAGCGGCACCCCCTATAGAACCCGGCTGCGGGGCAGCAGGCTCGCGGTCCGGAATCACCAGGCCCTGCCTGGGAGTTCTCCCGGTGCTCCATTTCTCGCGCGGGCCGGGAATATTCCGATCAGGCGCTGATGTGCTTTTGCACACTATACACCAATTTGCGCGCCCTGTGCATGGGGCTAGCGGCGCGGATTGTAACACCAACTTTTCAGGAATCAAGAGCAATTTCATGCATATTTTGAGGGGAGAGGTTGCCTGCAATAAGAATCGGTTTGTTCTCTTAGAAATGCATAATAATCGCCCGTGGCTCCCGGCGGGCACGGGCCAGGCGTGCTACAATCAGGCTACTCGCCCTGCTGGCGAGGCTGTGAGCAGGATAAAGTGAGAGAGGATGATGTTCTATGTTAAGTGAACGGATGGTCAAGGCCCTGAACGATCAGATTAATGCCGAATTGCACTCTGCTTACATCTACCTGGCGATGTCAGCGTTCTTTGCCGATACCAACTTCCCCGGCTTTGCCCACTGGATGCGCCTGCAGGCCCAGGAGGAAATGGGCCACGCGATGCGGTTCTACGACTACATCATCGAGCGCCGGGGTCGCGTGCAGCTTGCTGCCCTGGAAGCCCCGCCGGTGTCCTGGGAAACCCCGCTGGCCGCTTTTGAGGACGCTTTTAAGCACGAGCAGTACATCAGCGGTCGGATCAACAAGCTGGCGTCGCTGGCGCTGGAGGAACACGACCACGCCACAACCAGCTTCCTCAAGTGGTTTGTCGACGAGCAGGTGGAAGAGGAGGCGTCGGTCGACGCCGTGGTGCAGGACCTCAAGCGCGTGCAGGACTTCCCTGCTGGCCTGTTCATGCTTGATCGTGAGCTGGGCCAGCGTGCGCCGGAACCAGAAGGCGCGGAAGGCGAGTAACGGCCTTCCGCCGCGTCTGGCGGTCAATATCTCAGCCGGGGGTCAGAGACCCCCGGTTTTTGCATATCAGTGTGAAAGCTGTCGCGGTCAGGTTGTTTGCGGACCGCTCACATGGTGTCCTCAGGCGTATCTTCCGGAGGAACCACCCACAGCCACCAGTACGGATCGCGGGGATAGATCGCTGCCAGGTCAGCGCCCCACAGGAACTGCCCGGCTTCCCCCTGGGAGAGGTAGCGACGCAGACCCCCATCGAGGCGGGTAAGCTCGGCCAGCTGCGATTCGGTAGGGCCGGCGCCCTGTTCCTGCAGGGCTTCCTGGAGATGGTACAGGATGGTACGGTGGCGAGCGGTGGTCGGCCAGTTTTCAAAGCAGTTGGCGCTATCGAGGGTCTCGCAATCAGTCAGGAATTGTTGCAGCAGGTTGGCCCGCATCTCCCATTCGCGGTTGATCTTGTTGAGGTAGTGGATGCGCCATTCTGAGCGGGCGGCGTCAAAGGCGGCCAGCGCATCGTCCAGGCGGGCCTGCTGACGGTCGTCCAGGCGGGCACGCATGGCGGTCAGACGGTGCCGTCGCAGCAGAAAGCCGCCGATGGTCAGGTGGGGCATCCCGCCCCGCAGACGGCCCGGAAGCGGCCAGAACAGTTCCCCCTCGACCAGGTAAGGTGTGATCTGGTCGGCCATCGCCGTCAGGATGACCAGATCGTGTTCGGGATCATAGGTGGCCATGAGGTATCCCTAGCCTGCGTTCAGCCACTGGGCGGAGAGGGGGGCATGCTGCGGCTGCTGCCACAGGCGGAATAGCCGCCGCTGCCACCACACCCACAGCAGTGCACTCCCCAGCACTACCAGGAAAATCGCACGGGAAAAGCCAGTCTTGACGTCAGTCATCGGTTCAATCGCTGCGGACTCTGGTATATCGGGTTGCCCTGAATCTCTCGCCAGCGGGTATCGCCACCGTCCCGGTGCCATTCCGTGATCACCATACCCTGGTTGTCGGTGTACATCAGGCTGGCCGGGAACTGCAGGATATTGGAAAAGGCGCTGATAACCGTTGGGATGGTATGCGGCGCGGTCAGGCGGAACCACTTGCCTGGCTCCCACTCGATGACCAGCGGCGTGCCATGATAGACAGCGGACATGCGGTAAGGGGGTTCCGCCCGCTCCGTGACAAAATAGACATCCCACAGGCGGGCCATCCACAGCGTGCCGTTGACCCGCTCCTGCAGCAGGTACGGGTTGTTTTCCGGGGTCTGGTAGAACCAGGTGCGTGCATTCGTTGCCATCTGGCAGTGCATCTCCAGGTCACAGTCGACGCATACAGGTAAGCCTGTGTTACGGTTTACAGTGTACCACACGTCAGCCGGAACGCCCATGACAGTGCGGAGAGGAGAGACAGGCGTAGCCGGGGCCTGCCGGCGATCCTGTCGTGTTTGCCCGCTGGTTTTCCGACACATCGTCGGGTCGGGCAGCCTCTGGTATAATCCCGCCCGGCCCTGTCGCCAGCTGTCGATCTGTGCATGCGAGGGGGAAAATTGCCCGATCCGCTGATTGAATGTGTCCCTAACTTCAGTGAAGGCCGCCGTCCGGAAGTTATCGCCGAAATCGTGGCGGCTATCCAGGCCGTGCCCGGTGCAACGGTTCTGGATACCAGCAGCGACGCTGACCACAACCGCACTGTGGTGACCTTTGTCGGTGCGCCGACGGCAGTGGAACAGGCCGCCTATGCAGCCATTGCGACAGCCGCCCGGCTGATCAATCTGGACGAGCATCGCGGGGAGCATCCCCGTATCGGCGCGACGGATGTGGTGCCCTTTGTGCCCCTGCGGGGGGCAACCATGGCCGATTGTGTGGCCATGGCCCGCCGTCTGGGGGAGCGGGTAGGCCGCGAGCTGGGTATCCCGGTCTACCTGTACGAGGCGGCAGCGACACGCCCGGAGCGCCAGAATCTGGCCAATATCCGGGCCGGCGAGTACGAGGGGCTGAAGGAGAGCATCGCTACCGATCCTGACCGCGCCCCGGACTTTGGCCCGGCGGCGCTTGGCCCGGCGGGGGCGACCGTGATCGGCGCGCGCCCCTTCCTGATCGCCTTCAACGTCTATCTGAACACCGCCGATGTTCAAATCGCCGACCGGATCGCCCGTGCCATCCGCCATTCCAGCGGCGGGTTACACTTTGTCAAGGCGATGGGCGTGCTGGTGGAGGGGCAGGCGCAGGTTTCCATGAACCTGACCAATTTTGAAAAGACGCCCGTCTACCGCGTGGTGGAGATGATCCGGCGCGAAGCCGCCCGCTACGGCGCCCTGATCACCCACAGCGAACTGGTCGGCCTGATCCCGGAAGACGCCCTGCTCGATGCAGCCCAGTGGTACCTGCAGCTTGACCGCTTCCAGAAGGATCAGGTGCTGGAGCGACGGCTGAGAACTGTCCTTTCCGCCGCGGAGGATGCTGCGCCGCCAAGTATCGATGCTTTTGCCGCAGCAGTGGCAGAGGGTACGGCTGCGCCCGGTGGGGGAGCGGTCGCCGCCGCGGCGGGGGCGCTGGCCGCCGCCCTGGCGGGCATGTTCGCCCGACTGACCGCTGGCAAGAAGAAGTACGCCGCTGTCGAAGCGGAGATGGGCACCATTGCTGCCACGGCTGATGCCCTCCGTGCCCGGTTGTTGAGCGCTGTACAGGCGGATGTTGACGCCTTTGCGCGGGTGATGGACGCCTACCGTCTGCCCAAAGAGGACGCCGGGCGGGAGGCCGCCATCCAGGAGGCCCTGGCCGGTGCTGCTGATGTCCCGCTGGGCGTGGCGGAGACGGCGCTGGAGGCCATGAAACTGGCCGGGAACGCTGCCTTACAGGGTAACCTGAACGCGGTCACCGATGCGATGGCCGGTGTTCACATGGCGCTGGCAGCCATTGAGATCGCTGCGCTGAACGTGCGGATCAACGCGGCCAGCCTGACCGATCCGGAGCGCGCAGCCCACTACACCGGACGTGTCGCCGCCCTCGTGAGTGAGGCCCGGACGCTGAGCGCCGATCTGCTGGGACGCGCGGCGGGACGGGCGGGCCTGGGCGGCTGAGGGTATGGTACGTGCCGCCGTCGGGCTAACCGCGCCAGGAGAGGTCCCTGGAATATTGAGCTGCTATGATGTGCTGCTGGACGGCGGTGGGGTGTGCTCCGGAGCCGTGTTAGTTAGATCATTGATGATCCGCTGTGATCTGGTGTGGTGAGGAACGCGTGGTGGGTATCGTTACAGAACACGTTGCCGGTTGGCGTATGGTTATCAGGCATATGATGGGAGCGGCGACTCTGGTCGGGGTGCTCCTGCTGGCAGGTTGTGGCGGCCAGGAGCAGATGGGCACGCCGATGAGCGCCGCCAACCTGACCGGGACGGCCATTGCTTCCGTGCCAACCCTGACCAACACCCCGGTGCCCACTATCGGCCCGACAGACACCCCCACCTTCATCCCGACGCCGACGCTCACCAACACGCCAACGGCCACACGCACACCTTTCCACACCAACACACCGCGCCCGTCCCCGACGCCGCCGATCATCATCTCCCCGACGCCTGCCGCCGGGCAGGGTGGGAACACTGCCGCCAGCGCTGACGAGCCAACCTGGACACCGCCACCGCTCGACCAGGCCCTGACGATCCCCGATCATTACTGGCTGGCCCGCCCGATCCCGGCGGACTTCACCACCTGGGCTTCCCGCAATTATCCCTATGGGAGCACCAACGGCGGGCGGCTGCAGACGCACCATGGGGTGGACATCCAGAACCCGCAGGGCACGCCGGTGATCGCCGCCCAGGACGGCACGGTGATTTACGCCGGGGATGACCTAGGGACGCTCTTCGGCCCGATCCCCAACTTTTACGGCAACGTGATCGTGATCCAGCACGACTTTGTCGCGCCGGGCAGCGGAGAGCCGGTCTATACGCTGTACGGGCATCTGCTGGCTGTGAAGGTTGAGCCGGGGCAGCGCGTGATTCAGGGGGATGAAATCGGGCTGGTAGGCGCGGCGGGCGTTGCTCTGGGGCCGCACCTGCACTTTGAGGTGCGGGTGGGCGATCCGGGCAGTTACGCCAGCACGCGCAACCCGGAGCTGTGGATCCGGCCTTACCGCGGCTACGGCACGCTGGCCGGGCGGATCACCGATGGGGCAGGCAACCTGCTGCGGGAGGTGACGCTGGACGTGATTTCCGCCCGCGACCCATCCTTCCGCCGCGCTGCCTTCACCTATGCCGATGACTCCGTCAATGGCGATTCGCAGTTCGGGGAGAACTACGTGCTGGGCGACCTGCCAGCGGATTACTACAATCTGGTTGTGCGCTCCGGGGGGACAACCCTCTTCCGCGACCAGGTGTACGTGTATCCCAACCGCACGACCTGGGTGGAGATCCAGCTACGGTAGATGTTGGCCGGGATTACAGGGCGCGGAGGGGAAGCTGGTGCACGGAGGCTTCCAGCGATGCGCCCTTGGCCTCGTTGTACGGCCCCAGGGTGCGCCACAGGACCCGCCCGGTGCGATCCACCAGGGCGACCATGATTGCGTTTTCGTCGGGGATGTCCAACGCCCGGCGGAAGGCCCGCTTATCCAGGTAGAGGGTGATTGTCTTCTCCCGCGTGGCGCGGTCGGAGATGCCCAGGCGCATGCCCATGTCCAGCAGCAACTGGCGCAGGCGCGGCATTTCCCAGACGACAGGCAGTTCATAGTAGTGCAGGGCCGGATACTGTCGCCGCAGACGCCTGAGCAGCGGCAACCACGTTTCCACGTCATACTGCTGCGTCTGCTGGAAGGCGATGATCACCACGTTATAGTCGCCCTCAAAGTCGGCGGGCAGCCGGAATCGGCGTCCCTGAAGATTGGAGCCTGCAACGTCGGGAAACTGCATCGCCACAAATCCTTGCCTTACCGGTAAATCTCTGCCTGTGTTCTTGCCATTATAATCGCTACGATGGCCAGCAGCGGAGATTTTCAGCAAGTGTTCATCTTCTTCCTATCTGGCGTTAAGCAGGGCGCGGATGGCCCGAAACGCGGTACACTGGTTGGGGCCTGGCCGCCGCGCTGCGCTGGTGGCCACAACTGGAGGCAGGATGGCTGTTGAACTACGCCCCGTCACAGCGGATAACTTCGATGACCTCGTTCGGCTCAGCGTGCGCGACGATCAGCAAGGCCTGGTCACGCCCAATCTGTATTCTCTGGCCCAGGCAAGGGTCTACCCGGACTGGCAGCCAATGGGCATCTACGCGGATGGTACGCCGGTGGGTTTCATCATGTGGGGGATCGCCCCCGATCTCTCCGGTCCCGAATGGTGGATCATCCGCCTGATGATCGCCGCCGGGCAGCAGGGCCGGGGCTATGGCCGGGCGGCCATGCTGGAAGCCCTGGAACGCCTGCGTTGTGCCGGTGCGGAAGCCGTTTACATCAGTTTTGAGCCGGAAAATGCGGTCGCCGAGACACTCTACCGCAGCCTGGGGTTCCAGGATACCGGGCGGATTGCGGACGGCGAGATCGTGTATCGTCTGTCCCTGAAAGAGGGAGGAGCGTGAGGTATGGCCCGCATTTACCGTCACATTCCCCGCGCCCCGGATCGGCATATTGGCAATGTCGATCCGGGCAGCGGGCGTGTCTACGCGGAGCAGTTCGGGCCGGATGCGTACCTGGGCCGGGTGGATTACACCTCCGGGCGGGTGACTCATCACCGCTTTGGGCCGGATGAGTACCTGGGCCACGTGGATGGGCGTGGTAGAGTCTTCCGCCACCGGCGCGGCCCGGACGAGTACGTGGGTCGTGTTGCGTCGGATGGCAGGCTGTACCGCCACCGTCGCCTGGCGCCGGATGAGTACCTGGGCCGCGTGGAGGGTATGTCCCATCCGGTGGAAGGTGCGGCGGCGATCCTGTTCTTCTTCCTGGAGGCAGACGAGCGTGAAGCGGCGGAATAGACTCTCCACCGGCGAGAAGATCGGGAGGGCGGCGTGAGTATCCTGGCCCGTCTGGCGGCGCTGGCTGGCATGGCGGCAGCCGGCGCGGTGACCTATGCTGTCCGCGCTGAGCCTTACGCGGTGCAGGTGCGCCCGATCACGCTGATCCTGCCGCGCCTGGACAGGGCCTTTCATGGCTTCCGGCTGACACACATCAGCGACATTCATATCAATGGCTGGATGACCCCGGCGCGGCTGGCAACGCTGGTGCCACTGGTTAATGCCCAGGGCGCGGATACCATCGTCATCACCGGTGACATCCTCAGCAGCCGCTCCCGCTATGATGCGTCAGCGCTGGCCGCGGCGCTGGGGATGCTGTGTGCGCCGATGGGCATCTTTGCCGTACCGGGCAACCACGATCACCGTCACCGTGGCGGGGTGGAGGGCCTGTGCCGTGTGCTGGAACGGGCCGGGATCACGGAGCTGGGCAATCGCGTCCAGACCCTGCGGCGCGGCGAGGCAAGCCTGCATCTGGCTGGCGTGGATGATATGGCCTACCGGCGGGCGCGACTGGACTGCGTCCTGGCGGCCCTGCCGCCGGAGGGGGCGGCCCTGCTGCTGGCCCATGAGCCGGACTTCGCCGACATCAGCGCGGCGACTGGCCGCTTTGACCTGCAGCTTTCCGGCCACACGCATGGTGGGCAGGTGCATCTGCCGCCGTTTGGCCCGCTGGTGCTGCCCAGGTACGGGATGCGCTATCCGGCTGGCCTGTACCGGGTGCGGGATATGTACGTTTATACCAACCGGGGGCTGGGCACCGGCCATCTGCGGGCGCGCTTCAACTGCCGCCCGGAGATCACGGTCTTCACCCTGTGGGCCAGGCACTCGCCCTCCGGATGATCCCCGTTATACCGATTTCTTCTCAGGCGAAGGCAAGGACAGTTCACGTATGCGTTTTTACCTCATCCGTCATGGACAATCCGCCAACAATGCCCTGGATGTCTCCGGGAACGAATACATGTATGCCCGGCATCATGATCCCGAACTGACCGCGATCGGTCGAACGCAGGCTGAGGCCATCGCGCGGCACCTCGGGGCGGGAAGGTACGGGGATGCGCTACCCATAGCGCGCCTGTACAGCAGCCCGATGCGGCGGGCGCTGGACACCACCCGCCCCATCGCCGCCGCGCTCGGCCTGACGCCGCACGTGTGGCCCGATCTCCATGAACTGGGCGGCCTCTTTGAGGAAACAGCGGATGGCACGGTGACCGGTTATGGCGGTCTGTCGCGGGTGACTCTGGCTGCTGAGTATCCTGGCTGGAGCCTGCCGGAGAGTATCGGTGCGGCGGGCTGGTGGGACGCCACACGGGGCCGCGAGCGATACCCGGCGATCGTGGCGCGGGTGGCGCGGGTAGCCGCCGCGCTGCAGGCAATGGCCGCTGCTGAAGCAGAAGACACGCGCATCGCCCTGGTGAGTCACGGGGGCTTCCTCGACCTGCTGATCAGAACCTTGCTGGGGCAGGCACTGCCGCCGGAAGATGGTTACCCGATGATCTACCTGCACCACAACACCGGTATCAGCCTGATCACGCTGGAGGCCAGCGGTCCGGGCCGCCTGCACTTCCTCAACCGGCTGGATCACCTGCCCGCTGATCTACAGACCTGATGGCCTGTTGCGCCGGTAGAATCGTGACCGGCTCCGCCAGATTGCTAACCGGCCCCGGCCAGATTCATCAGCGTGTTGAGCAGGACATTGGCGCCGTTGATCACATCGGCGTCGCGGGTGTATTCGCCGGGGTGATGGCTCAGGCCGCCAACTGAGGGTACAAAGAGCATTGCGGCGGGGGTGATGGCCTGCATGGCCTGCGCGTCATGCCCGGCAAAGCTGGCCAGCCGCGTGTAACGCAGGCCCAATGCCCCGGCAGCGGCTTCAATGGCCGCCACCATCCCCGGATCAAACGTTGCCGGTTCCACACCGCCGACGGTGGCGATCTCCAGGGTCAGGCCGTGTGCCGCCGCGCAATCCCGGGCCAGCGCAAAGAGCGTTGCTTCCATCTCATTGAGCGTCTCCGCCGCCGGGTGGCGGAATTCCAGCGCCAGGCGGGCGCAGCCCGGCACGATGTTGAATGCGCCCGGCGCAACTGCCACCTGCCCGCAGGTTACCGTCCCCGGTGGAAAGTTGGCGCTGATGATCTCCGTGGCCTGTGTCAGGAATGCCGCCGCGCCGCGCAGGGCGTCCCGGCGGGTGGCGAGCGGGGTCGTCCCGGCGTGGGCGGCCTGCCCGTTGAAGGTCAGCCAGAAGGAACGGATGCCGACGATGGCCGTCACCACACCAATTTCCAGCCCGGCGTCCTCCAGGCGGGGACCCTGCTCGATGTGCAGTTCCAGGTAACCGAGCAGGGTGGCGGGATCACGCCGGGCGGTCAGGAGTTCCTGGCGGCGCAGACCGGCGCGTGCCAGCGCCCCGGCGAAGGCGTCCGGGCTGCTGTGGGGGTGATCCAGATCGTCTTCGGTGAGCAGGCCGGCGACTGCCCGGCTCCCCAGCAGGCTGATGTGCGTCCCTTCTTCGTCGGTGAAGCTGATCGCTTCCAGGTGGACAGGGAGTCGCAGCCCGGCCTCCTGAATGGTGCGCAGCGCTTCCAGTGCGGCGAGCACCCCCAGGGCGCCGTCAAAACGCCCGCCGTCCGGCACGCTATCCAGGTGGGAGCCGCATAGTAGCGTTTGGGCGGCGGGGTCGGTGGTGGGGAGGATGGCCGAGAGGTTGCCCGCACCGTCCTGGCGGTAGACCAGGCCGGCGGCTTCCACACGCGCCCGGAACCAGGCGCGGGCTTCCAGATCAGCGGGGGATAGCGCAGGGCGGTGCACGCCGCCAGCCGGCGTTGCACCGAGGCGGGACACTTCGCGCAGGTCATCCAGCAACCGCGGGGCGTTGATGGTCAGCATCGGCCAGTTCCTCCCTCCGGGCAGGATCGGCTTGCGGTTGGGGAGTAATCGTATCAGGAAACAGGGGGGGCTTCAACTGCGCCTGGCGAGCAGCCTTGCCTCTGACTCCTCACCATTTTGGTGGAAAGGGGAAAAGGAGCCGGGAGGCGAAGGGCAAGGCGACAGAATGCGATCTGGGCCATGTTCGATCCTGACTGGCGTGGCAAGGCGCTCGCTGACACCTGCTGGCGAGCGGCAGCAGGCAGGCGGAGGCCGTATCGGTTCAGCGGGATGAGGGCGCGGTGTTGTCCAGTGGCGTTTCGCCCGAGGCAGGGGCGGGGCTATGCTCCGCGTCGGCGGCAGGTGGCTTACGGGTCAGTCGCACACGGTCGATGCGCAGGCCGTCCATGGCTGCTACCGCCAGCTCCACACCATCAACTTCTACGGTGTCGCCAAGCTGGGCGATGCGATCCAGCCGTCCCAGAATATAGCCGGCGATGGTCTCGTAGTTAGGATCGCTCAGGTTCAGGCCAAAGCGCTCGTTGACCTCTTCGATGGGGGTCAGGCCGCTGAGCAACGCGCTGCCGTCGGGCATCTCCTCCACGGCGGCGGTCTGCGGCTCAAAGGCATCCTGCACATCCCCGACCAGTTCTTCCAGCAGGTCCTCCAGCGTGATCAGGCCGGCTGTCCCACCATATTCGTCCAGCAACAGCGCCAGATGCTGGCGTTCCTGGCGGAAACGGTTGAGCAGATCGCTGATGGTGATTGACTCGGAGACGAATAGCGCCGGGCGCACCAGCTCGCGCAGGGTCATCTCCAGACCGTTCTGGCGCAGGGCGCGCAGCAGGTCCTTGGTGTGAAGGATGCCGATAGTCTGATCCAGGTCTTCTTCGTAAACCGGGAACTTGGTCAGGTTGGAGTCGGCCACGCGGTCGATGACCTCAGCCAGCGGCGTATCCGCCTGGAAGGCCACGATTTCCGTGCGGGGAACCATCAACTGGCGGGCGCGGGTCTCGCCCATGTCGAAGACGGCTTCCATGATATCGTCTTCATCATGGGCCAGTACACCGCTTTCCGCGCTGGAGCGGATCAGGATCTTCAGCTCTTCGACGGAATGCACAAGCTGGTGGCCCTGCGCCGGGCGCACCCCGATCAGGCGCAAAAGGGCGTTGCCCGTGCCGTTCAGGGCGCGGATGGGCAGGTGAAAGAGGCGCGCCAGCCAGACGAGGGGCCTGACCACCCACAGCGCAGTTACCTCAGGATTCTGGAGCGCGATGGACTTGGGCATCAGTTCACCCATCACCACATGCATAAAGGTGATGATCAGGAAGCCGATCGCGCCGCCAATGGCTGTAGCGGAAGTCGCCTGGACGGCCCCGGCGGGTAGCAGATGCGCGACCGGTTCCAGCAGGCGTTCGACCAGCGGCTCGATCAGGTGGCCCAGCGCCGGTTCGCCGACCCAGCCCAGACCCAGGCTGGTCATGGTGATGCCCAGCTGGGTGGCCGCGATGTAGCGATCCAGGTCATTGATCGTGTTCCGCACAACCCGCGCCGTGGCGTTGCCCGCCTCGATCAGGGCTTCGATCCGCGATCGGCGCACACTGACCAGGGCAAACTCTGCGGCGACAAAAAAGGCATTCAGCAGCACCAGGCCGAAAGCCACCACAAGACCGCCAAAGTCGTTCATGATCGTTCAACCATTCCTCTGGCCGGCAGTCAGGTTGCCGGGGTTCCATCCGGCTCGCTGGCCGGCAATACTCTGGTGACGCGCACCTGACCGATACGGCGCCGGTCAACCGTGAGCACAGTCAGGCGGACCTCGTCTGTCTCGATCACTGTCCCCGGCTCCGGGACTTCCCCCACGCGGGAGAGGATGAAGCCGCCGAGCGTATCGCTTTCGTCGGTGGGCAGGTTGACTTCCAGCAGGTGGTTGAGGTCGTCCAGGTCCAGGCGGGCGTTGCAGATGTACTCATGCTCGCTGACCTGCTCGTAAGCGGCTTCCTCGTTCAGGTCGTATTCGTCCTGGACCTCGCCGATGATCTCCTCGATCAGGTCTTCCAGCGTGACCAGGCCAGCGGTGCCGCCATATTCGTCAACCACGATCGCCAGATGGACGCGCTTTTGCTGCATTTCCTGCAGCAGGCGCATGGCGCTCTTGCCCTCCGGCACGAAGTAGGCCGGGCGCACCAGGTTGGCCAGCGCATCGCCGTTGCCGCCCTGACCCCATAGCTTGAGCAGGTCCTTGGCGTACAGCAGGCCGGTGATATGGTCGATGTTGTCCTCGTAGACCGGGATACGGGAATGCCCGGCGGCCAGCACGGTGCGGATGACCTCCTCCAGCGGCGTGTTCAGCGGCAGGGCAACCATGTCCGGGCGGGGGATCATGACCTCGCGCACGGACGTTTCGTCGAGCTGGAAGATGGAGTAGATCATCTCCTTCTCTTCGTCCTCGATGACGCCTTCCTCCTGCCCGGCGTCGACCAGGGTCATGATCTCTTCTTCAGTGATGTAGCGCACCTGGGCCTGGATGCCCAGCAGGTGGACGACTCCGTCGCTCAGGATACGGGTCAGGTTGGCGAAGGGGTGCAGGAGACGCACCAGCAGGGCCATCGAACGGGCGAAGTAAGGCGCCAGGCGCTCGGCACGGGCGGCGCCAATGGTCGCCGGGATCTGCCCGCCGACGATCAGCATCGCCCCTGCACCGAAGAGCAGGACGACTACCTCCGCCAGGAGCAGCGCCACCGCGCCGTCCATCCCCAGCCCGACCAGCCAGAGCGCCAGGCGCGGGGCCAACCCGATCGCCGCCAGCCCGGCGGAGAGAAAACGCAAGACCATGACACTGAGCTGGTAGGCGTTCACCAGGGGGGAAGCATCCGTGCTGACGGCCAGGGCCAGCGCTGCGCTGCGCCGTCCCGCGGCGGCCATCTCCGCCAGGGTGGACTTGCGGGCATTGATCAGCGAGTGATAGCCCAGCGCCAGCAGGGCGTTGCCCACAAGCATGATCAATAGAACTGTTAAAGTGGATATACTGCCTTCGTCCACGGTATGAGTGTTCTCCTTATGCGCCCGCCTGCCCTTCAGCTTTCGCCGGACTGGGTACGGGCGCGCTCTTTCTCGGCGCGGCGCTGAGCGATCCGGCTGTCGCCGATTACGCGGGCGGGGACGCCAACCGCCACCTTGCCATCCGGCACGGAATGGCGTACCACCGCGCCCGCACCGGTCTGGGCGCCCGCGCCGATGGTCACCGGCGCGATCAGCATGGTGTCGCTGCCGATGAACGCTCCTTCGCCGATCACGGTGCGGTGCTTACTCACGCCGTCATAGTTGCAGGTGATCGTGCCCGCGCCGATGTTCGTGTTGGCGCCGACTTCGGCATCACCCAGATAGCTGAAGTGACCCATTTTGACGCCCGGCCCCAGGCGCGACTTTTTGACCTCGCCGAAGTTGCCCATGTGCACGCCCCGGCACAGGTATGCGCCACTGCGCACACGGGCAAACGGGCCGATCTCCACCTCTTCTTCCAGGGTCGATTCCTGAACAACGGCGGCGAACACGCGGCAACGGTCGCCGATGGTGGCGTCGATCAGCACGCTGTTGGGGCCGATCTCGCATTCCGCGCCGATGGTCGTCCGGCCTACCAGATGCGTGTTGGGCAGGATCACTGTGTCCTGGCCGATGGTCACCTCCGGGTCGATGTAGGTCGTTGCCGGGTCGACAATGGTCACACCGTTGAGCATATGCTGGCGGTTGATGCGCCGCCGGAAGGCCGCTTCCGCTTCCGCCAGGTGGACGCGGGTGTTGATGCCGATCAGTTCGTCGGGGTCGTCGCCAGCCACAGCCAGGACCGCCCGGCCATCAGCATTGGCCAGGGCGACCGTGTCGGTCAGGTAGTATTCGTGCTTGGGTGGCGTGGGGGCGATGCGCGGCAGGGCCTCCCACAACCAGACCGCATCGAAGACATACACACCGACATTCAGTTCCCGGATGCGTTGCTCCTCCGGTGTGGCGACTGCTTCTTCAACAATAGCGGCCACCGTCCCATCCGGATGGCGGATGATACGCCCGAAGCCGCGCGGATCGGCAGCTTCGTAGGTCAGCAGGGTGACTGCCGGACGAGCCGGGCTGGTGGTATGGGCGTCCAGCAGGCGGCGGAACGTCTCCGGGCGGAGCAGGGGCATGTCGGCGTAGCAGACCAGCACGAGATCCGCCTGTCCGCGCAGAACGGGGGCTGCCACCTGCACAGCGTGGGCGGTGCCGCGCTGTTCGGCCTGCTCCACACAGAGGGCGCGGTCGCCCACGTGAGCGCGGACGGCCTCGCTTTGCCGCCCGACGACCAGTACCGGCGGCTGCCCGGTAAGTTGCCAGGCGGCGTCAAGGGTATGATCCACCATCGGCTTGCCGGCTACCGGGTGCAACACTTTGGCCAGGCGGGATTTCATGCGCGTGCCCTGGCCCGCCGCCAGGATAACGGTCGCAAGGGTGGTCATAAGGGGATTCTGTCCTTGGCTCCAGTGGAAAAAGCGCAGCCGATCGCTGACCTGCGCCGGGCGCAACCCCGGGAAGGCCGTCGCAGCAGCCGGGACACGCGATGCAGTTCAACGGAAGGAAGAGGGGCTATGCGTCTGGGGGGATCAGCCGAATCGTCGGTCACGTCGGAAAACATTTTTTCTTTAACCAGCCTCAATTCGGACGTATTTTATCATACGAAGTTGACGGCTGACAACTGCGAGTTGAAGAGTGGCAGTATCGAATTCGGCTGAAATGCAAATTGGGCTGTGCGCTGTGCCTCACCCCCACTGCGCTACGCGCAGATTCCCCCTCTCCATTCAATGGAGAGGGGGCAGGGGGTGAGGTCAGGCGGACGGCTCCGCGCTCAGTTTCAACCGAAAAGGATACACTACCGGCCAGCAATTCTGATGGCGAGGGGTAGAGAAGCCAGGAGAGTGGAGAATCGGCGACCTTTGCCTGCGCCGCCCGCCGCAGATCATGCTTGACTCTGAGCAGGCCGGGAGTATAATAACCGCTTGAACGTGCCTGTAGCTCAGCGGATAGAGCGCTTGCCTACGGAGCAAGATGTCGGGGGTTCGAATCCCTCCAGGCACGCAGGAAGTCCTGACCAGCCGGCCAGGGCTTTTTGTTTCCAGGCCCACGCTGCTTCCCGGTTTTCTGCCCCGTGGGGGCGTTTCTCCTCTGACTGTATTCCGGCTATGATCGGCGCGGGTCGTTGCTGCCTCCTGTGAAGGATAAGTCGCCATGCTCACTGCTGCCCGCCGTTTTGCCGCCCTGCTGCGCAACCCGCTGGTCCTGGCGGTCTATGCGCCAACGCTGCTTTTCTCGATCACCACCGGCATCATGAACCTGATCCTGCCGCTGTATGTGGCCGATTTCCGGGTGCCCTACGGCGTGGTCGGGCTGATCGTCGCGGCTGACCTGTTTGGCACCCTGATTGGCGACGTGCCCGCCGGCATGTTGATGCGACGGCTGGGCAGAAAGCGGTTGATGCTGCTGGGCCTGGCGATCAACGGGCTGATGACGCTGGGCCTGTACTGGGCGCAGTCCGTGGTGCTGGTTGGTTTGCTGCGCGTTGTGTCGGGGGTGGGCTGGGCGCTCTTCGCCGTGTCCCGCCACGCCTATCTGGCGGACATGGTCAGCCCGGCGCAGCGCGGACGGGCGATTGCCCTCTTTGGTGGCACGTTTCGCATCGGGTGGTTCATTGGCCCCTCCCTGGGTGGGTTCCTGGCTGCCCGCTACGGGCTGCGGGCCAGCTTCCTGGCCTATGTCGCGCTGGTAGGGCTGACCCTGTTGACTGTGCTACGTTTTGCCAGGGAGCAGGAATCCGGCCCCGGCGGGCCGATCGGCGGGCATGTTTCTATCAGTTCCCTGAAGACGCTGCTTAAGACGCACTACCGCGTGCTGGCTACGTCAGGGATCGGACAGGTGCTGGCCCAGATGACCCGCGCCAGCTGGCGCACGATCATCCCCCTCTACGGGGCGGACGTGATTGGGCTGGATGTGGCGCAGATCGGGCTGATCATGAGCGCGTTGTCGGCGGTCGATATGTCGCTCTTTATGCCCGCCGGGATGATCATGGATCGCTGGGGGCGTCGTTTTGCCACTGTGCCCAGCTTTGGGCTGCAGGGGATCGGCCTGGCGCTGATCCCGCTGACGGGCAGCTTTGCCGGGCTGTTGAGCGCCGGGCTGCTGATCGGCGTGGGCAATGGCCTCAGCTCCGGGACAATGATGACGATCGGCGCTGATCTGGCGCCGGAGGACGCCCGCGGCGAGTTCCTGGGGCTGTGGCGGCTGGTGGGTGATGCCGGAGCGATGGCCGGGCCACTGGCGGCAGGGGCCGTGGCCGACCTGCTGACGCTATCGGCCACGGCGCTGGTGGCGGCAGTTGGCGGGCTGGGAGCGGCCCTGATCTTCGCCAGTGTGGTGCCGGAGACGCTGCGCCGTCACTCACTGGAACGCTGAATCACATCGCGGCAAAGGCGTCGCCCACGCCTACTTCAGCATCGGCATCTTGATCCCGTGCCGTTTAGCCGCCTCGATGGCCTGCGGATAGCCCGCGTCGGCGTGGCGCACCACGCCCAGGCCGGGGTCGGTGGTCAGTACCCGCTCCAGGCGACGCGCTGCTTCCGGCGTGCCGTCGGCCACGATCACCTGCCCGGCGTGCTGGCTGTAGCCGATGCCCACTCCGCCGCCGTGGTGGAAACTGACCCAGGTCGCGCCGCCCACGGCGTTGATCAGGGCGTTGAGGATCGCCCAGTCGCTCACGGCGTCCGTGCCATCCAGCATCCCCTCTGTCTCGCGGTTGGGGCTGGCGACCGAGCCGGCGTCCAGGTGATCGCGCCCGATCACGATCGGGGCCTTGACCGCGCCACTGGCGACCAGTTCGTTAAAGGCCAGCCCGGCCCTGGCCCGCTCACCATAGCCCAGCCAGCAGATGCGTGCCGGGAGGCCCTGGAATTCGAAGCTCTTCTGGGCCATCGTGATCCAGCGGCGCAGGTGATCGTCTTCCGGGAATAGCTCCAGGATTCTGGCGTCGGTGGTGTAGATGTCCTGCGGGTCACCGGAAAGGGCCACCCAGCGAAACGGCCCCTTACCCTCGCAGAACAGGGGACGGATGTAAGCCGGGACAAAGCCGGGGTAGTTGAAGGCGTCGGTCACGCCCGCGTCATAGGCGCGCTGGCGGAGGTTGTTGCCGTAGTCAAAGACGACCGCGCCCGCCGCCTGCATATCCAGCATGGCCTGGCAGTGGGCGGCCATGCTCGCCATGCTGCGCCGCTCATATTCGGCCCGGTCGTGCTCCCGCAGGGCGGCGGCTTCCGCCAGGCCCATGCCGTGCGGGACGTAGGAGAAGGGGTCATGGGCCGGAGTCTGATCGGTGACGACATCCGGCGTGATGCCCATCCGCACCAGGCGCGGCAGGATATCGGCGGCGTTGCCCAGCAGCCCGATTGATTTTGGCGTGCCGGTGTGGAGGGCGTCTTCCACCCGCTGCAGGGCGTCTTCCAGATCATCGGTCGATTCGTCCAGGTAGCGGGTGCGTAGCCGCCGCTCAATCATGGCCGGGTCGATCTCCACGATCAGGGCCACGCCCTCGTTCATGGTCACCGCACGGGGTTGCGCCCCGCCCATCTCACCCAGACCGGCCGTCAGGACGAACTTGCCGCGCAGCGATCCCCAGCCCTGCTGGCGGGCCAGGCTGCCAAAGGTTTCGTAGGTGCCCTGCAGGATGCCCTGGGTGCCGATGTAAATCCATGATCCGGCGGTCATCTGCCCGTACATGATCAGGCCCTGGCGCTCCAGTTCGTCAAAGTGCTCCTGCGTGGCCCAGTGAGGGACGAGGTTACTGTTGGCGATCAGGACGCGCGGCGCATCGGGATGGGTCTTGAAGACGACCACCGGCTTGCCGCTCTGGACGAGCAACGTCTCGTCGTTTTCCAGTTCCTTGAGCGTGGCGATGATCGCGTCGAAGGCTTCCCAGTTGCGGGCGGCGCGTCCACGCCCGCCGTAGACGATCAGGTTGTCGGGGTCGCGGGCCACGTCGGGGTCGAGGTTGTTCATGAGCATGCGCATGGCGGCTTCCTGCAGCCAGCCCTTGCAGGTGATCTGCGTCCCGCGCGGCGCCCGAATCACACGGCTCATAGGGGATTGTCCTTTCGCAACAGAAACCGTCCCGATCAGTCGATCTTGATTCTAGCACAGTAACCGGCGGAGATTCTCCCGGCGGGAGGGGATGGTTGCAGATCTGCCGGATCGGGCAAGGGGGCGGGGGTAGCAGGCGATCGCGCGGAGTCTGATTCAGCTTTGTAGCGGGAAAAGTAAAGCTCCAGGTCGTGTGAAGAGGGGGAAACACACAGCCCGGAGCTTTAGAGGGGAAACTGCTTGTATTATAGCACGAGTCAATGAAAATAAAAGTGCCAAATTTCACCATAAAAGAGTTCTTTTGGGGGATTAGGCGGAAATTTACGAATTTTTAAGTTTTGCGGCGACTGACTGGCATTGTGCCGGGCTTGAAACATCCCTGGCCGGATACCGATAGCCCCGGATACTGGAAGAAGCTGGCTTTTTCCGGTGAGTGCTGTTAAATTTAGGGTAGCCTAATTTACCCATTATTGTGCAGTGGCAGATGGAACACCTGCCAATCGACAGTAAGGAAGCTCAACCATGCTCGACATTCTTTATGGTCTCCCAGCTACCACACAGGCTCTACTGGCGACACTATTCACCTGGGGGTTAACGGCCGCCGGGGCGGGGGTGGTCTTCTTTACCCAGGACTTCAACCGCAAGGTTCTGGCCTGGATGCTCGGCTTTGCAGCGGGGGTGATGGTGGCCGCCAGTTACTGGTCGCTGCTGGCCCCGGCCATTGAAATGTCCGAACAGATGGAAGGCGTCCCGGCCTGGCTCCCGGCGACGACCGGCTTCCTGCTGGGGGCGGTCTTTCTGCGCGGCATCGATCTGGTGCTCCCCCACCTGCATCTGGGTCTGCGGCGGGATCAGGCGGAGGGGATCAAAACGACCTGGCAGCGCTCGGTGTTGATGGTGCTGGCGATCACGCTGCACAATATCCCGGAAGGGCTGGCGATCGGGGTGGCCTTTGGCGCGGCGGCAGCCGGGCTACCCTCCGCGACGCTGGCGGGCGCGGTGGCGCTGGCCATCGGTGTGGGCATCCAGAACTTCCCGGAAGGGGCGGCGGTATCCCTGCCGTTGCGCGGGGAGGGCATGAGCCGCCGTAAGAGCTTCTGGTACGGGCAGCTTTCGGCGCTGGTGGAGCCGGTGGCCGGGCTGCTGGGCGCGGCGGCGGTGGTGTTGATGCGTCCGCTGCTGCCTTATGCGCTGGCTTTCGCCGCCGGGGCGATGATTTTCGTGGTGGTCGAGGAGGTGATCCCGGAGTCACACTGTGCCGGGTACGGGGACATCGGCACGATGGGCACCATCCTGGGCTTTGTGGTGATGATGGTGCTTGACGTGGCGCTGGGGTGAGGGGGCAGGCAACGCCAGCGACCGGCAGAGGGCAACCGGAGCGAAGCGCAAAACGTCTGGAAGCAGGGAACACCGAATCGTAGCGGCGGAAGTGCTTCATTCCGCCGCTACGCTGACGGTCAGCTGTTTGCCCTAGTCGACCATGAACTGGCCGTCCTTGTAGAACAGCTCTCCGTCGACCCGGATCTCGCTATCGGTGCGCATATCGCAGATCATGTCCCAGTGGACGCTGCTGCGGTTCTTGCTGCCGGTCTCCGGGTAGCCGGTGCCGATAGCCATGTGAATCGTGCCGCCGATCTTCTCGTCAAAGAGAATGTTACCCGTGAAGCGCTGGATGCCGAAGTTGGTGCCAATGGCGAACTCGCCCAGGTAGCGCGACCCGGCATCCGCATCAAGCTGGGCGAAGAGCAGATCCTCGTTCTCTTTGGCGCTGGCTTCCACCACCCGGCCATCTTCAAAACGCAACTCAATGCCGGAAACGGCCCGTCCGCCGACGATCGCCGGGTAAGAGAAGCGCACCCAGCCGTTGACCGAGTCTTCCACCGGGCCGGTGAAAATCTCGCCGCAGGGCATGTTGTGATGACCGTCGCTGTTGATGAAGGTGCGCCCGTCAATGGAGAGCGTCAGGTCGACATCAGGACCCTGGCAGACGACCTGTTTCTTGCCGCTCAGCCAGGCGACTTTGGATTCCTGCATGGCGCTGATCCGCCGCCATTCGCCGATCGGATCAGGGCGATCGCAGAAGGTCGCTCCGTAGACGAAATCCTCGTATTCCTCCAGGCTCATGTTGGCCTCCTGAGCGCTGGCCTCGTTGGGATACCAGGCCCCAACCCACTTCATCTTGCCTTCGGCGGCACGGCGGAGGCGCGTATCCAGCCAGGGGCGGCGGGCGGCTCCCCATTTCTGGACGCGGGCGGCGGGGATGCCGGTCATGGCGCGGGTATTCTGGCTGCTGCCCACGCGGATATAGGCGTCAGCTTGTTCGTAGTAAAGTGTCTGGGAAGGATCCAGCCAGGCGATCTGGTCGTCGCTGGCCTCCCGCAGGAAGATACGGGCCATCGTCTCGTCGGTCAGGAAGACGGTGGGGTTGCCGCCGGCACGGAGAACGGCTCTGTAGACCTCGCGCAGGGCGGGCAGGGCAACCACGTCGCCCAGGATACCAACCCACTCGCCGGGCTTGATCTCCGTTGAATAGTTGACCAGCAGATCGGCGAGGCGTTGCAGGCGAATATCGGACATGGGAAAGACTCCTTACTGTCAACGCTGATGGCCAGCGGCCACCAGCACGAACGTAAACGGCACAGTTGCGGCGTCACCCCCGCAGGCGGGCTACCTCGGCCATCAGGCGGGCCATGCGCTGATCGTAGGTGTGATGCGCGGTGACATGCGCCCGCGCGTTGGCCGCGATCCGCGCCCGCTCCTCCGGATGGGCCAGGTAGTAGGCCACCTTGTCGCGCAGGTCGGCCTCGTCGCTGTAGGTGATGATGTTCTCCCCCGGCGTGAACCACTCCCGCACGCCCGGCAGATCGTCGACGATTTGCAGCACGCCGATGGCCGCCAGCTCGAACAGGCGCATGTTGCCGCCATAGTATACAAAATCGCCGTGGGTGTTGAAGGCGATCTTCGCCGCGCTGAGGATGCGCAGCATCTGCTCCCCCAGCGCCCGCCCGCGCAGATAGGGGCGCAGAGTCTCCGGCACGGGATGCACGCTCCACAGGCCCAGGTCAAAGTCACGCAGGGCCTCCAGCCCGCGCACCCGGCGGCTGTACAGGTTAGGCGGCACGAGTGTCCCTACAAAGCCGACGTCGCAATGCCAGGCAGCGCGTTCCTCATCGGTTAGCGTGAAGGGGCGGTGAAAGTCCGGGTCGCAGGCGGTGTTGGGCAGGCAGATCATGTGCCGCGCCCCCAGTTCCAGCCACTGGATGCCATGGTAGTAGTCGACCGCGGTGACCAGATCGATCAGGGGGGCGGCAGCGCGTTCGTTGCGGTGGCTGAAGACGATCGGCGAGGTTCCGCAGGCCAGCACCAGTGTCGCGCCGGTCTCCGCTTTGATCTGCGCCAGCGTCGCCGGGTAGATCTCCTCATTGTCGCCGGTGATCAGGATCATCTCCGGCTGGAGGGCGCTGGCGGTGGCCAGCAGACGGCGGTTGCGCAGGCGGTAATCGGGGTTGAGTTGCGGTGCACGCTGGGAGAGGCCGCGTCCCAGTCGTGTCTGGCTCAGGCGTCCCAGGGCGGGCAGGACGCTTTCCGTGCGGTAGAAGGCATGGACTTCGTGCCCCAGACGGCGTAGCGCCCTGACCCAGAAGGACTGAGCCATATTGGGCGGGAAGAGTGGCGGTGGCTGGTCGGGCGGCGTAGCAGCGCGGGCTTTGGCCAGCTCGCCGGGGTAGTGCAGCGGGGCGACGATCAGGATTTTCATCAGCCAGCCTCACATTTGACCGGCTGGCCGGTTCGCGCCGATTCGTAGATGGCTTCGATCAGGGCCAGTGACCGACGCGCCTCCGCGCCATTGGTCTCCGGCTCGTGGTCTTCCAGCACGGCCTGGATCATCCTGGCGATCACGATCTGGTGGCTGGCTCCATAGACAGAAGGCGGATCGAGTTGCTCGCGGGTGAGGATCTCGCGCTCGTGTTCCAGCTCGCCTTCCAGCTTCCAGAGGGTGCGGCGGTTGAGCGCGGTGCCGCCGACCTTGATCGAGCCGCGCTCGCCGAAGATGGCCACTGAGCCTTCCAGGTTCTGCGGGTAAGTCAGCGTGGAGCCTTCGATGGTTGCCAGCGCGCCGCTGGCAAAGCGCAGCACCGCCACGCCGACGTCCTCCGCTTCCATGCGATGAGCCAGCGTGGCCGTATAGGCGAATACGCTCTCCACCGGCTGGCCCATCAGCCAGACCAGGGCGTCCACGTGGTGGATGGATTGGTTCATCAGCGCGCCGCCGTCCATCGCCCAGGTGCCATGCCAGCCATCTTCGTAGTATTCCTGCGGGCGGTACCAGCGTACGGTGGCGCTGCCCAGGTACAGGCGGCCCAGCCTACCAGCCCGGATGGCATTGTAGGCTTCCTGCATGGGGGGGTTGTAGCGATTCTGCAGGATGACACACAGTTTGCGATCGGCGGCACGGGCGGCGGCGATCATGCGGTCGGCGTCGGCAGTGCTGAGGGCGATTGGCTTCTCTACGATGACATGCTTCCCGGCGGCCAGCGCCTCCAGTGCCATCGGCGCGTGCAGGCCGGAAGGCGTGCAGATGTTGACAATGTCGATGTCCGGGCGGGCCAGCAGGGCGCGATAATCGGTGTAGCAGGCTTCCGCGCCGTATTCGGTCAGGAAATGCCGGGCGCGCGATTCGATCACGTCGGCCACCGCCACCAGTGCGGCGTCCGGCAGGGCGACGATCGACGCGGCATGGCGCGGCGCCACACGCCCGCAGCCGATCAGCCCGAAACGCAGGATACGATGGTCACTCATCAGGGTATGATTCCCGGGCCGCAGCGACCCCAGGGGCCTCCCCGTGCGATGCTCCGGTCAGCGTTCCTGTCCGCCGGGCAAGAACTTCTCCGGCATGCGCTCAAACTGCTCCTGAGCGCGCTGGTAGTCGCCGGGGTTGCCGATGTCCAGCCAGTAATCCGTGCAGACGTAACCCATCACCCGCTCGCCGGCAGCCAGCAGACGGGCCACCAGTTCCGGAAAGTCCAGGTGTTCCCCGCGGGCGATGTAGCGCAGCACCGCCGGTTCATAGACGTAAATGCCCATGCTGATCGGGTAGTGCTTAACCGGTTTTTCCAGGTAGCCGATCACATTGCCGGCGGCGTCCATCTCGATCACCCCCAGGTCGATCGGGATGGCTTTGTCATAGATGCCGATGGTCAGGGCGTTGCCGTTGGCCCGGTGGAAGGCGATCATATCCGCGTAGTTGAGCGAGGTCAGCACATCGCCATTCATCACCAGGAAAGTCTCGTCCAGCCCGTCGACCAGGCTCAGCGAGCCAGCCGTACCGAGCGGCTCGCGCTCCTTGACGTAGGTCAGGCGGACATCGGGCAAGCCTTCGTTGGCCGTCTGGAAGTAAGCCTGGATCAACTCGGCCAGGTAACCGACGGTCAGCACGATGTCGGTGAAGCCGTAGTAAGCCAGCTGGCGCACGATGATGTCCAGGATCGGGCGGTGACCCAGGGGGACCAGCGGCTTGGGGAAAACGGTGGTGTAAGGAGCGAGCCGGGTGCCTTTGCCCCCGGCCAGAATCACAGCCTTCATCAGATGGTATACCCCGGCTTGTAGCGATCCAGATGGTCAGCGATCCAGGCAATAGTCGCCCGCAGGCCATCCTCAAAAGGCGTGGCCGGTGTCCAGCCGAGCACATCACGGGCCAGCGTGCTGTCGGCCCACAGGCGGCGAACCTCGCTCCGGTCGGGACGCAGGCGTTCCTCCTCGTCCGTGATCAGGGGCACGTCGCGGCCTACCAGGCGGATGATCGTGCGGGCCAGGTCGCCGATGCTGATCTCAAAGCCGCTGCCGACGTTAAACACACCGCCAATCGCGGCGTCGTTCTCCACGGCGCAGAGATAAGCGCCGGCGGTGTCCCGCACAAAGGTGAAGTCCCGCGTCGGACTGACCGCGCCGAGCCGCACCGCATCCGCCGTGAGCGCCTGGGTGATGATCGTCGGGATGACCGCCCGCGCTGACTGACGCGGCCCGAAGATATTGAAAGGACGGATGGTCACGACAGGCAGATCGAAGGAAGCGTGGAAGCTTTCCACGATCTTGTCGGCGGCGATCTTGCTGGCAGAGTAAGGCGACTGGCCCTGCAGCGGGTGCTTCTCGTCGATAGGGACGTACCGCGCGGTGCCGTAAACCTCACTGGTGGAGGTGTGGACAACACGCCCGACGCCCAGATCGCGGGCGGCGACCAGCACGTTGAGCGTGCCCAGCACGTTGGTCTCGATCACCTCGCGGGGATGTACGTAAGAGTAGGGGATAGCGATCAGGGCGCCGAGGTGGAAGATGGCGTCCACGCCTTCGGCGGCCTGGCGGACGGCTTCCGCGTCACGCAGGTCGCCGGCCACGATCTCCAGGGCCGCCAGCCGCTTGGCGGGCAGATCCTGCAACATGCCGTAGCGGTTTTCCGAGTTGTAGCGGATGAAGCAGCGCACCTCAGCCCCGGCGTCCAGCAGCCGTTCCACCAGATGACTGCCGACAAACCCGCCCGCGCCGGTGACCAGAACGCGCCTGGATGCCAGTTCCATGGGTCACTCCGTCTCAGGACTGTAGCAGCCTGATGTTAGCCGGTCGAGAGGCGATTGTCCAGTGCTAAGAAGCAGGGGAACAGGAGGTCGGATGGCGCAGTGAGGGGAGGAAAAGGCGCGTCGCCACGGGGCGGGCGTTGCCGCTACGGTATGAGAAACGTCGCCGGTGGGCGGGTGTGGTCAATCCCGTTCGCCGGTCCGAAGGGGGGCAATCTCGACCGTGCCCAGGCCACCCTTGAGCGTGATCGCCAGCGCCGCCGTCTCCGGCGTCACGCCGGGCGTGGCCCAGGCCATCCCGCCGCCATCCGGTCGGAAGTGCGCCTCGTCGACGATCACCTCCCCCAGGCGGATCTCGCTGTGGATGACTGCCGCGATGTCCATCGGGATGCGCAGCCGGGCGCGTCCGCCGCTGATGTGCAGCGTGACACGGCCCGCCGCCGGGAGGATCGCTTCCAGTGTTGTTCCCCCGATTTCCAGGGTCAGGTTGCCGATTGTCAGCTTGCCCAGGTCCAGGCGGGCCGTGCTGGCCCCCAGTTGCAGGCGGATGCTCTCCCAGGCTATGGCCGGGCTAAGGGCCAGCGTCCAGGCTGCTCGCCCCCGGAGCAGGCTGAACGGCTGGCGCAGCACAACGCTAACCGCCGTTCCCTCGCGGCGGGTTTGTGTCCGCGCTGGGCCGGCGCCTGTCCCACAGATCAACATGTCAGGGAGGGCCTGGTCGTTCAGGGTCAGATCGCCCGCGCCAAAGGTCAGGTTCAGCCGGGCGCGTTCCGCCCCTGCCAGCGGCACGGCAAAGGTTGTCTGCGTCCGCGCAGCGCGGCCCGGCCATACCGCTCGCCCAAGGAACAGGGCCGCCGCCAGCAGCAACAGAAAGGGCAGCACCTGCAGGCCCGCCCCCGGCGCTATCCCGCTCTCCAACGCCAGCACAACCACCAGCGCCACGATCACCAGCCCGCCGATAACCCGTTGTGTCACGTTTTCCCCTGCCTTCCTGTGCGCCATCTGGAAAGCGCCCCCTGATTGTACCGCTGGCGCGGGGGGATTGTGGGAGAAATCACATCCGAAATCTGATGGTCAGCACTTGTGCATTCTGGACGATTTTCATTATGCTATACGGTCAGCGGGTGCATTCTGCACCATTGTTCATCACGCCCTGCACTCGCAGACAGATCGCCGGCCTTGCTCAGCAAAGGGAGTAGCGGATGAGCGACGTGAAGAAGATGGTGCCAAGCGACATCGAGATCGCCCAGGCCGCCGACCTGCGGCCCATTCTGGAGATTGCCGCCAAGATTGGCCTGACCGAGGATGACCTCGATCTCTTTGGTAAGTACAAGGCCAAAGTTCACCTTGATGTCCTGAAGAAGTTTGCTGACCGTCCCCAGGGTAAGTACATTGATGTCACGGCTATCACGCCGACCCCGCTTGGCGAAGGCAAGACCACGACCACAGTTGGCCTGGTGCAGGCAATGGGCACCGAACTTGGCAAAAACGTGGTTGCCTGCATTCGCCAGCCCAGCATGGGGCCGACCTTCAACATCAAAGGCGGCGCGGCGGGCGGCGGGTATAGCCAGATCATCCCCATGGAGGACTTCAACCTTCATCTGACCGGTGACATTCACGCTATCAGCGTCGCCCATAACCTGGTCGCTGCCGCCATTGATAGCCGCATGTACCACGAGAGTCGCCAGTCGGATGAGGGGCTGGCCAAGCGCGGCCTGCGCCGTCTGGACATCGACCCGGCCACCATCACCTGGAACCGGGTGGTTGATGTCTGCGACCGCAGCCTGCGCGAAATCCAGATCGGCTTTAACGATGACAAGCTGGCCGATGGCTCCCCCAGCCCGATCTTCCCCCGCAAGACCGGCTTTGACATCACCGTCGCCAGCGAATTGATGGCTATCCTGGCCCTGACCACCGGTCTCAAAGACCTGCGTGAGCGCGTCGGGCGGGTGGTCTTCGCGCTGAACAGGAAAGGCGACCCGGTTACGCTGGAAGATCTGGGAGTGGCCGGCGCGGTGACCGTCCTGCTCAAGGATGCGCTGATGCCCAACCTGATGCAGACGCTGGAAGGCCAGCCAGCCTTCGTCCATGCCGGGCCGTTCGCCAACATTGCGCATGGCAACAGCAGCATCATCGCCGATCAGATCGCGCTCAAGCTCGCTGACTATGTGGTCACGGAAAGCGGCTTCGGCGCGGATATCGGCATGGAGAAGTTCTTCGATATCAAATGCCGCTACTCCGGCCTGATCCCCAACGTGGTGGTGCTGGTCGCCACCGTCCGCGCCCTCAAGATGCATGGCGGCGGCCCCAAGGTCACGCCCGGCGCGCCGCTGGCTGCGGAATACACTGAAGAGAATCTGGAGCTGCTGGAAAAGGGCCTGGAAAACCTGGGCGTTCACATCCGCAACGCTCTGCGTTTTGGCATCCCGGTGGTTGTGGCGGTCAACAGCTTTGCCACCGACACCGACGCCGAGCTGGAGATGATCCGCCGCTATTCCGAGCAGCAGGGCGCCTTTGCCGCCGTCAAGACCTCTCACTGGGCCGATGGCGGGGCGGGCGCGCGGGAACTGGCCGAGGCCGTTGTGGAAGCCTGCGACCAGCCCAGCAACTTCCAGTTCCTTTATCCGCTGGAGTGGTCGATCAAGCAGAAGATCGAGCACATCGCCAGGGAGATTTACGGCGCGGCAGGGGTGAGCTACGAGCCGCTGGCCGAACAGCAGATCGCCGCTTACGAAAAGGCGGGCTTTGGCAGGTTGCCGATCTGCATGGCCAAGACACACCTCAGCCTGAGCCACAACCCCGACCTCAAGGGCGCGCCGAAGGGATTCATCCTGCCGGTGCGTGAGGTACGGGCCAGTGTGGGCGCGGGGTTCATCTACCCCCTGATCGGCACGATGAGCACCATGCCTGGCATGGCGACCCACCCGGCCTATATGGACATCGACATCGATCTGGAAACCGGCCGCATTGTCGGGATGTTCTAGCCCTGAGCAGGCAAGCCTCTGTCTGGTGGTGAGCGTTTCCGGCAGCGCCCCCTGAAGGCGCTGCCGGTCCTTTGGCCGGCGCTGGAAGGCAAGCGCCGGGACAACGGAACGGCAGGCGATTGCGGGTTATAATTCAGCAATAATCCCCGCTGTAGGCGGAAGAGCGCGGCCAGTTACCGGACGGGAAGCGGCATGTCCACACGAACGATCATTGTCATGGAAGGGGATGAAACCGGCCAGGAGTTGCTGGAGGAAGCCCTGCGCGTACTCGATCCGGCGGTCACGCGCTGCGACCTGCTCTTTGAGCGCCACGACCTTTCCCTGGAAGCGCGACGGGCCACCAGCAACGGCGTCGTCCACCGGGCGGCGGAGCGCCTGAAGGAAACCGGGCTGGGCATCAAAGCGGCGACAATCACGCCCGGCGATCCGGATGATGTGGGCAGCCCTAACGCCCTCCTGCGCGACCTGATCGGCGCGCAGGTGATCCTGCGCACCGGGCGGCGCATCCCATCCGTGCGGCCCATCGCTGGCGTTCACGCGCCCATTGCGGTGGTGCGTATGGCGGTTGAGGATGCCTACAACGCTAAGGAATGGCGGGAAGGCTCCGGGCTGGACGAGATCGCCTACAGCACCCGCTACATTACGCGTCGCACCTGCCGTGCTGTGGCCGAGTTTGCCTTCCGCTATGCCCGCCGTACCGGCAGCAAGGTCTTTGGCGGCCCCAAGTACACCGTCAGTCCGATCTATGAGGGCATGTTCAAAGAGGAGATGGATCGCGCTGCCGCCAGATACAGCGATGTGCGCTACGATCCCCAGCTCATCGACGCCACTTACGCGCTCCTGCTGGAAGCCACCGGCGAGCCGCTGGTTATCCCCGCCCTCAACCGCGACGGCGACACGCTCAGCGATCTGGTGCTTAAGATGTTCGGCACCATTGCCGGGGCGGAATCCGTGATCTTCAGCCTGGATGAGGAATTCGAGGTGCGCATCGCCCTGACCGAGGCCCCGCACGGCACCGCCCCCAGCCTGCAGGGCAAGAACGTGGCCAATCCGATGGCCATGATCCTGGCTGGCGCGGCCCTGTTGCGCTACGTCCGGACGCCGGAGGCCACGGCTGCCAGCCGGGCCATCTACGAGGCGACGCTGGAAGCGGTCTACGACGGGGTGCGCACCGCCGATCTGGGCGGCCAGACCAGTACGACTGAGTTCACTGATGAAGTAATCCGGCGGGTTAAGGGCAAGCTTGATGTCTGGGAGGCGCTGGGCTAGTCGCTGGCGGTCACCGCAGGTGTCGGCTACGGCGCCCCGCCCAGCGCTCGCCAGAACTGTTCTGAAAGGAGCTTGCCATGTTTGCCGATCTCCCTCCTTGATTTGCGGTTGGGTTCCCGCCATCCTTTGCTTCCCGCTTAGCTTTGTGTTTCTGCTCGATACCCTCTGCATCATCATGTCCGGGTTCTGGTCATCGCGCCGCCCCTGGCATGATGACGAGAACAATGTGCTGAACACCTTATTGACGACGACGATGACGTCAATTCCCGCTGGTAGAAAGGCGCTAACGCGTTGCCAGCGATCAGGATGCTGAAAGGCAAGCGCTTCTACCGTCATCGGGTGTTATTACTTGCCTTTCGGGCGAAATGGATTATGTTGAAAGAAGATCGGCCACGAGCGCTGCTGCCGGGATGAGGGTTATCCTGGCCATTCGCCCGGCGCGGAGCAAGGCCCGGTTGGTGCAGGATTCGCGCCCGGCCCGCGCCCGGCAGGGCGCGTTGCGCTTCAGGAAGAACGGGATGACCAGAGTCAAAATCTGCGGCATCACCACACTGGAAGATGCCTTGCTGGCCGCCGAAGCAGGCGCCGATATGCTCGGCTTCAATCTTTACCGCGCCAGTCCACGTGCCATCACGCCTGACGCCTGCCGGGCCATCACCGATACGCTGCGGGAGCGCCTGGGCCAGGCCTGCCCGCTGTTGATCGGGGTCTTTGTCAACGAGCCGAATGTGGCCAGTCTTCTGTTCCGCGCCGGATTGGACTACGCCCAGTTGCACGGCGACGAGAGCGTGGCAGCCCTGGCCATGCTGGAAGGCCGGGCCTACAAAGCCATCCGGCCCCGCAACCGCAACGAGGCCTGGGCGATGGCTGAGGCTTTTGAGCCATATGCGCCGCTGGACGACCGTGTGCCTTCCGTGCTGGTCGATGCCTTTCATTTCGATCGTTACGGTGATGCCGGAGAGCAGATCACCACCGGGATCGCCCTGGCTGTCAAAGAGCAGGTGCCGCGGATGATGCTGGCTGGTGGCCTGAAGCCGGACGATGTCGGGGAGCGCATCCGGGCTATCCGGCCCTGGGGGGTGGATGTGACTGGCGGTGTCGAGGGCGACACCGCTGGTCGCAAAGACGAGGTCAGCCTGCGGGCCTTCCTGGCGGCAGTCAAGATCGCCGACGCTGCCGGGTAGGAAGCACCTGAACGATCCCCTGTTGGGACAGGCGGAGGATTCATCCAGTCAGCCGGATGAACACCCGGTGACGGGGATGGTCGTCGCTCACCCACCCAGTAGCCGCCGGCGAGCCTGGCGATATTCCGCTTCGTCTAGCGCCCCGCTTTCCCGCAGATCGTCGAGCGCCCGCAAACGTTCGGCCAGCGACCCCGCCGCCTGATCGGGTTCGGGTTCCCCTGGCGGGCTTTCCCGCCAGGCCGCCACAAGCGCGCGCAATGTCGCGGCCATGGCCTCCTGAGCTTCCGATTCAATGCGCGTCAGGCCGATGAATACCGGGCCGCGATCACGGCAATGCAGGATCAGGCGGGCGAACTCAAAGAAACTGGGCCGTGCTGTATCCACGCGCAGAATGGCGCTGTAGGGGTATTCCTGCGTCTCAAAGCGATAGGTGAAGCCAATCAGTCCCCGGCGGACCTGCAGGCGCGGGAATTGCAGCACACGCCGATCGGTGAAGAGCAGCAGGCCGCTGACATCGGCATCCCAGAAATAGTAGTAAATAGGCTCGGTGGGAGCCAGCGCCGTCAGCACACGACGGCGGTGATCGGCGCGGTACTCCGGCGGGACGGCCCCCGCCGGGGCGTTCGCATAGACCGCTTCCAGCGCGATCATGTCCATGATCGGCCCTGCTCCTCCGCGATCAAGATGGCCTGCCGGCTAGCGCAGAAACCCGGCTGCCGGATCAATCCCCGCTTCTGCTGTCAGTATACCGCCGCGTTGCCGGGCTGACTACGGCAACTCAAAGGTACATTCGCCCGCCGCCGCCTCACAGGTGGCAACCTGGTTGCCCCGGTAACGGACAGTGAATGTCCCGGAAGTCCAGACCTGTTGACTGGCCCGGATGGTCACCCAGGCGTGGCGCACCTTACAGCTGGACGGTTTGGCCTGGGGCGGGGCGCCGTAGACCCAGACTTCCAGGCAGTCTCCGGGCGGGAAGGTGTCGATCGAGGCGGTGCTGGCACTCAGGTTCCAGATGGTGGTATTGAGCGTCGTTGTGCCGTTGATCAGTTCCAGCCCGCGCAGGGAGAGCCGCTGGCCGCTCTGGTTGAGCACGGTCAGGCTGTCGGGGGTGTAGATGAGCTGGATTGTGCGGGTGACGCGGGCCGCGCGTCCACCGGCGGCGCCGGCAGGGGCCGGTGCCGCTTCCAGGAAAAAGCCGCAGGCCTGGGCCGGGTTCTGGCAATTGGCCAGCAGCCGCCCGCGCTGATTGAGGACAAACAGGGCGTTACGCTGGCTGTTCACGCTGTCGTACCAGAAGACTTCCTCCGGCGCGATCCGGTTGAGTACGATCGGCCCGCTGCACAGCGGTGGCGGCGTGAAGGCCGCCCCTGCCGCCAGCAGGACAAAGCAGGTGTTCGGTGGAGCGTACTGCATGCCCTGGAAGGCGGCGGAGAACCGCCAGATCACCGGGCGTCCTCCCATCGGCAGGGCAAACAGGCGGAAGTCGTCCAGGTAAACCGGCGCGGTGGTCGTGGCATGGAAGACGAGCATCTCCGGGCTGGTGGCCAGTACCTGTATGTTGGCCCCGTTGATCGCCGCTGCTGCGACCGGCAACGTTTCGGCAGGGACAGCGGCATCTGCCGCTTCTGACGTGCCGGGTGGCGGGTAGCCCGGCAGGGCGATGATGTCGCGTGTCACGTCGACCGGTGTGGTGATCGTCCTGGTGCCATCGCTGTATTCCACATAAAGCGTCTGGCCGCTGACCTGTGGCATGGGCAGTGTGGCGCTCCAGGGCTGCCAGCCGGTCAGGGGCTTCCGATCGCTGTCCAGCAGGCGCACGCCGGTGATCCGCACCATATAGTTGCTCCCCTGCGCCCCGGCGTAGGTTTCCCGGGTCAGGTAGAGCGTTTGCCCATCAGGATGGATCAGGGCAGGCAGGACATCCGGGCGGCCACCCAGCACGGCCACGAAGACTGTCCCGTATTTGTATGGCAGGGCAGCGACGCCAATCTCGCGGTAGTTGGGGTTGGTGGCCGCCCGGCGGTGAATGTCTGAGTTCTGCCACCAGGTGATTCCCGCCGGGATACTGGCCGCGGCGACGGTGATCTCCTCCAGGCTGACACGGGCCGGAATCTGATAGTAAGGCCAGTCAAACTGTGGCCAGCGGGCGCGTTCACGGGGTTTTTCCCCCAGGATACCGTCATGGAGATTGGAGGGGATATCCGGCTGGCTGAGCAGGTAATTGACCTGCATCCAGGCCAGGGCTTCCAGCGTAGGGTTGGGACGGAAGGGTGCCAGGTTCTGATCCAGCCGCCACTGGTTCATGGCGGCCAGCATGTTGGCGGCGGTGGGTGGGACACGATTGCCCTGCGCGGCGGCGACCGATGTGCCAGCCAGCAGGAAGACGATCAACAGCAGGGGAAGGCAACGTTGGCGGATCATAGAACCCCCTGATTCTCAAAGACGCCGTCTATTCACTTTTTACTTAGTTAATGTCATACGAAACATTATAGCTGCTTCAGGCTGCTCTGTACAGGCCGGGAAGGAAGATCGGGAGAGCGTAAATCGGGGCGCTTATTGCTCGTTCAGGCGTTGGTTGAAAGCGTGCAACATGGCGGCAGCCTCGCGCTGGAGCGGCGCGCCATGACCGAAGCCGATCACCACCGGCGCCAGTCCGGCCAGGCGTTCCACCGAGCGCCGGGCTTCGGCCATGTCAGTCGTGAAGGCGGCGAAAGGCAGGCGCAGTCCCGGCATGCGCAGCAGGGCGTCCCCGCAGAAGAGGATGCCGCGTTCCGGCGCCCAGTAAGCGGTATGGCCGGGCGTGTGGCCGGGGGTCAGGATAGCCTGAAGGCCGCCCAGCGCTTCCGAGATGACCTCACCATCCTCGACGACACGATCGACCGGTGTGGGAGGAGGAACCGCCCTGCCTGTCGTGTTGCGTAGCAACCGATCCGGCAGACTGAGCCGGTCAGGCGCGGGGCCTGGCAGGGCTTCCCGGCCTTCCACGAACGGCCGCTCGATGGCCGAGGCGATTACGGTCGCTCCGGTGATGGCTTTCAGGTGTGGTAGCCCACCGATGTGATCGACATGGGCATGGGTGACCAGAATCTGCCGGATATCCCGCGGAGCGTGCCCGGCGGCAGCCAGCTGGCGGAGTATCCGGTCGGCAGCCGGGGCCATCCCGGCGTCGACGATGGTCAGGCCACCCGGGCCTTCGATCAGATACACCCGCCCGACCAGCAGACCGGTGAACGCATAAACGCCGGGGACGATGAGCTGCATGGCACTCCCCCTTTCCCGCGGTTGCAGGCCGGGTAGGGCGCGGATCCGGCGGGCCGGTTGAGCTTTAACGCCGGATGGGGGCCTGGCGCAGGCCGATCTCGTACAGCCCCCACTGTAGCAGACCGACCACCAGCATGAACGGCGCGATGACCTCCAGGCCGATGCGTCCGGCCAGCACCCCGGCCAGGCCCGGTAGCAGGGCAACGCCCAGCCCGGCCGCTGCGATCTGGAAGCCGATGGCATTGGCGGCGTGGGCCGCACCGAAGCGCGCCGGCGTGATCGAGATCAGCGTCGGGAAGATCGCCGCCAGTGCAAAGCCAACCAGCATCAGCCCGGCCAGGTTGATCGCCGCCGCACCCGGCACGGCCAGCAGGCCCGCCCCGATCACGGCACCGATCATGCTCCAGCGCAGCAACCGTTCTTCTCCAAGCGGGCCGACGATCAGGCCACTCAGGATGCGCCCGGCGGTCAGGCTGCCCCAGTACAGGCTGATCCATGTCCCGGCCACCGCCGGTTCGATCCCGCGCCCTTCGGTGAAAAGCGTGTACGTCCAGTTGCCGCCGGTGATCTCAATGCCGGTATAGAGGAAGAAGGTGCCGATTCCCAGCCACACCGCAGGGAGGGCTAGCGTAGCCCGCGCCGGCGCTGTCCCGTTATTGTGTGCCTCCGCCGGGTTGTTATTGCCGGGAATCTGCCAGCGGCTGAAGACTCCCAGCACCAGGAGCGCCATCAGGCCCTGCAGGGCGGCCACGATCAGGTAGCCGGTCTGCCAGACTCGCCCGGAAGTCAGGATGGCGGTCATGATCAGCGGGCCGATCGTGGCGCCGATGCCGAAGGAAGCGTGCAGCCAGCTCATGCGACCGGCGCTGTAGTTCGTGGCGATGTAGGTGTTGAAGCCGCTGTCCACGCCGCCGGTGCCGATGCCAGTCACGAAGCTGGCCAGCAACAGCAGCACCCAGCTTGGGGCGCCAGCATAACCAAGTAGCCCCAGGGCGCGGATGGTCACCCCACCCAGCAGGAAGGCCGCGATTCCCCAGCGCCCGATGAGCCGCCCGCTGAGCGTGCTGGCCAGCATGTAGCCGATCGTGCCGGGCAGAATCAGCAGGCCAAAGGAGTCCAGCGGCACGCCGAAGGTGCGCTGGATGGACGGCCAGGCCACCCCCAGCAGACCATCCGGCAGGCCCAGCACGATAAACGCAGCGTAGGCGATCAACAGCGTCACCAGGCCGGCGGGCCGGGTGCGGGCAGCAACAACAGACATGGACAGCTTCCTCTCAGGCAAACCCGGTGGGGCATTCACCATCACCGGCAATACCTGTACCGGCGGGCATGGCGGGCATTGTAGCCGCTTCAGGGCGAGCCGGGAAGGGTGAACCGGACTGTGGTGCCCTGACCCGGTGCGCTTTCCACCGTGATCGTGCCGCCATGCGCCTCGATGATGCCCCTGGCAACGGCAAAGCCCAGCCCATGCCCCCTGATGTTGCGCACCGCCTCGCTATCGGAGCGCCAGAATGGCTCGCCCAGATGGGCCAGTTCTTCGGCGCTCATCCCGATCCCGTGGTCGCTCACGGTGAAAGTGATGGTGCCGGAGTCGTCGTGGCGTATGGTGAGGGTGACTGCGCTCCCCGGCGGGGAATAGTTCATGGCGTTCTCGATCAGGTAGACCAGCGCCTGAATCAGGCGCAGTGGATCGGCGTACAGCAACGGCAGGTTGGTCGGGGTGTCGAGGTTCAGGTTCACTTCCCGCCCGGCGGTCAGATCAATGACGCGCTGCCGCAATCCCGGCAGGATGTTGCTGGCCGTCTCCAGGCGAAGGCTGAGGTACAGCCGCCCGGCGCGTATTTTGGTGTAGTCGTTGATGTCGCCGATCAGCCGTTCCAGACGAATGGCATTGAGCCGGACGGTATCGGCGAAATGTTGCTGCTGGGCGGGCAGTTCGCCCAGCATTCCTTTGGCCAGCATGTCGATATAGCCACGGATGTTGGTCAGCGGGATGCGCATTTCGTGCACGGCGGTGGAAATCAACTCGGCGGTGGCCGCCCGTTCCTGCTGGAGCGTTTCGGCTTCAGCTGTTGCCAGCAGGGCCAGGACGGCGTCGATCTGTTCCGGCAGGTCGGCGGCGATCAGCGCCCCGGTTTGAGCCTGATCGCGCAGCGCCGTCAGCCGCACCTTCGCCTGTTCCAGAGGGGATTCACTCATCGGATGGGCCTCTCATTCTTCCGCCGGGATGCAGGGCGGATCAGGGTCGGGCCTGCCATTCACGCTCAGCGGGGATGCCCCCGCCGATGGTCAGGGCGTCGCGGCGCACGGCACAGGCCATCTCCGCTGTGTCGCGCCAGAAGGTGCTGATCTGGCTTTCGTAGAAGGCAATGGCCGCGATCTTGGCGGTCAGAGTATCTTCGTCCAGAGGATGCAGGATCGGGGTGAGTTTCAGAGCGGGCGCGAGCGCTGCCAACGCCGCTGCGACCGCGCCGTCGGTGACGCTGTAGGGATATTCCTCGTAATAGAAGATCTCCAGGGTGGGGTTAGCACGGGCCAGCCGCTGTCCCCAGTCCCGTACCAGGCGGTGATCGACGTGGCCACCTGCGCCCAGCGGGATGTGCAACACGTCGGTCTGCGGGTAGAGCAGCGGTGTGGCATCCAGCAACAGGGGAGCCGTGTCGGCAGGATGGATGGCCGCCCATAGCGACTCCTCAGACGGATACAGGGCCACCGGCTCCCCGGTAGGGGTGTAGGTGACGCGGTAGACGCAATCCGGGATGGTGGCGTGGCGGGCCAGGGCACCCAGGCTGGCCAGCGCCCGGATGTCCTCCCGCCGTCGGGTATCAACCGGATCGCCGGTTGTGGCCCAGCGGGCGTGCAAATCGGCCAGAATCGGCGACTGTGGCAGCGGGCGGGGCGGTCGCCCGGCCATGATGGTATAGACGGCCACGCGATCACCCGCGGCAATCAGACGGCGAATCAGTCCCCCGCAGCTCAGGACGGCGTCATCCAGGTGCGGGGAGAGGAACAGGTGAAAGCGGCGGCGGTTGGTGCTCACGGCTGGGCCGCCTCCTGACCCGGCGGGGCGCTGGGAAGTGTGAAGGTGAAGGTGCTGCCCTGGCCTGGCACGCTCTCAATGGTCAGATCGCCATGCATGAGGGCGATCAGGTTGCGAGTGATGGCAAAGCCCAGGCCGGTTCCCGGCTGGCTGAGGGTTTGTTCGTTGTTGGCCCGCCAGAACTTGGTGCCCAGGCGGGCGATCTCGTCTGCGCTGAGGCCGATGCCGGTATCCTGCACGGCAAAGGCCACCCGCTCCCCCTGGGGCCAGGCGCGCAGGGTGATTGTGCCGCCGTCCGGCGTGTATTTGCAGGCATTGCTGAGCAGGTTGACCAGTACCTGGGTCAGGCGGGCGGGATCGGCCAGGACGGCTGGCAAATCCGGCGCAAGGTCTTCCACCAGCGTGTGGCCGCGCCCGGCGATCGAAGCGCTGACCTCGTGGCAGGCCTGGGCCAGCGGTTCGCGCGGATCGACTGGCTTCAGCGTCATACGCAGGTTGCCGCTCTCGATGCGGCTGATATCACTCAGGTCACTGACGAGTACCTTCATCCGCTGGACATTGTTCTTGATGCGGGTGATGAAATCGGCCTGCTGTTCGGTGACCGGGCCGCCTGCTTTGATCAGGTCAGCATAGCCGGCGATGCTGGTCATGGGGACTTTCAGTTCGTGGGCAACAACACTGACGAATTCGCTCTTGGCGCGGTCAGCGGCGCGCACGGCCTCAAAGAGGCGCGTATTCTCCAGGGCGACAGCAGCGCGGGCCGCCATACGCGTGACCAGGTCGCAGGCGTCGTCGCTGAAGGGCTGCTCTGCGGCCAGCATCAGCGCGCCGCCGGGCTGGTTCTCAAGGTGGATGGGCACGACCAGCAGGGGTAGCCCTTCCGCTGCCGGGATGATCGTCGCTTCGGTGCCAGTCAGGGCGGCGGCCAGCGCATCGTACCCGGCAAGCGGCAACACCGCGCCTCCGGCGATGCCTGGCGGCAGCGGGCCATCGCCCGCGCTGGCAGCGATACGCAGCACGCTGGAGCCGTCCGGGGCGGTTTCGATCAGCCCCAGAACACCGGCTGTGGCCCCGCTGACACGCATAGCCCACGCCAGGGTCACGCCCATGACCTGCCCGGCGCCGATGGCCTCGTTCAGGTCCCGATCCATGCGCCGCAACATGCTCAGTTCTTCCACGCGGGCCTGGAGGGCCTGATCGGTTTCGCTGAACAGGCGGGCGTTGTCGATGGCAACCGCAGCCTGCCCGGCGAAGGTGTCCAGAGCGGCCAGATCCTGCGGCTTGAACAGCCCGGCCCGCGCCCGGTTGTCCACGTAGACCACACCGATCACCCGTCCGCGCACGCGCAACGGGGTAGCCATGATGCTACGCAGGTTGTGGGCGATCACGCTGGCCTGTCCGGAGAAGCGCGGATCCTCCTGGGCGTCGGTGGTCAGCACCGGCTGGCCGCTATCCACCACCTGGCGGGTCACCGTGCGGCTGACGCGGAAGTCGCCGCTATCCAGCGTCTGCTGATCGATGTTGCGGGCCACGCGGGGAATCAGGTTACCGTCGTCATCGAGGAGCATCAGGAAACCGCGCTCCGCCCCGGTCAGCTTGATGATGGCGTCCATGACCTCGTTGAGCACGATCTGCAGGTCAAGGGAAGACCCGATCAGGCGGGAGACCTCATACAGCGCGGCCAGTTTCTGTTGCTGGGTCGTGTCCAGCCGTTCAGCGACAATTTCCTCCAGCAGCAGGTTGAGTTTCGCCAGTTGATCGGCCAGGTAGGCCGGATCGATGCGGTTGGCCCGCGCCTGGCTGAGCAGTACGGCGACATTCTGGCGGGCACTGGCGATCGCCATGTCGAGCTGGCGACCGGTGCGATAAGCGGGGGAGGGGGCAGGTGGTTCAGTCATCGGTCAGTCGTCCGGGCGGCGCGGGGTAGGCGCGCCTGGTAATCATCGCAATAGTCTTGCAGCGGGCAGAGTGGACACCTGGGATTGCGGGCATGGCAGATCTGGCGGCCATGCCAGATGAGATTGAGGTGAAAGACCAGGTAGTCTTCCGGCGGGATGATCTGCTCCATGATGGCGTGGGCCTTTTCCGCGCTGACCTTTGGCCCGATGAAGCCGATGCGTCGGCTCAGGCGGTGGACGTGCGTATCCACCGGGAAGGCCGGTCGCCCGAAGGCGAAGAGCAGGATGATCGCCGCCGTCTTGGGGCCGATCCCGTTGAGGCTGGTCAGCCAGCGGCGGGCGTCCTCCAGCGGGAGATCGGCCAGGAAGTCGATGTTCAGCGTACCGCGCTCCGCCGTGATCCGGTGCAGCACTTCCTGAATGCGCGGGGCCTTCTGGTTGGCCAGCCCGGCGGGGCGGATGGTCTCGATCACGGCGTCAAGCGGCGCGTCACGGACGGCCTCCCAGCTGGGAAAGCGCTGTTTGAGCGCGTCAAAGGCCTTATCGCGGTTGGTGTCGGACGTGCTCTGGCTGAGGATGGTGCTGACCAGCTCATCCAGCGGGGAGAGGTGGGGGCGCCAGTCCGGGACGCCGTACATCTCGCGCAACAGGGCCGCTACCGGGCCGTACTTCTCCCGGCCACGGGCCAACGCGTCGGGGGATAGGGGGTCTGTCGGGGTTGCCATGCGGTCATTGTACTGCGGTGGGCGATGAGCGGCAAAGCGGGGAAGCGTGGGGCAGGCGCCAGGAGGAGGAAGAGAGGGGCTTTTTGCTGCTAGCACAAACGTGCTATACTACACCTGAGCGGTTGCCAGCAGGGAGAGAGCCTCATGGCCAAGGCGCGCACCAAGTATGTCTGCCAGGAATGCGGGCGCGAGTCCCCACGTTATATGGGCCGTTGCCCGGCCTGCGGCGAGTTCAACACGATGGTCGAAGTGGTGGAAGCGCCACCGGCCAAGGGTAGTCCGCGCCCGGCGGGCATGCCGCAATCCCGCCCGCAGAAGCTGCGCGAGATCAGCGGCGATGCCGGCCTGCGTCTGCCGTTGCCCATCGCTGAGTTCTCCCGCGTGCTGGGCGGGGGGATCGTCCCCGGTAGCATCGTCCTGATCGGCGGCGATCCCGGCATCGGCAAGAGCACGCTGCTGCTGGAAGCGGCGGCCATGCTGGCCGATACCAGCGGGCCGGTGCTTTACGTCTCCGGCGAGGAGTCGGCGCACCAGATCAAGATGCGCGCCGAGCGGCTGAACCTGCACCCGGAGGAACTATACATCGTCACTGAAACCAGCCTGGGGACGATCTTCGAGCATGTGGCCCGCTACCAGCCGCAAATCCTGATCGTCGACTCGATCCAGACTACTTTTACCGAGGAGGTAGCTTCCACGGCGGGGAGTGTCACCCAGGTGCGGGAGTGCGCCAACCGCCTGCGCGAGCTGGCCAAAAGCAGCGGCATGGCCGTTTTCATCGTCGGGCATGTGACCAAAGAGGGCACAATTGCCGGGCCGCGCGTGCTGGAGCACATCGTCGATACGGTGCTTTACCTGGAGGGCGATCCTTTCCAGACTTACCGCCTGCTCCGCAGCGTCAAGAATCGCTTCGGCGCAACGAGCGAGGTCGGTGTCTTTGAGATGCGCGGTAGCGGCCTGGTCGAGGTTCCCAATCCCTCGGAGGCGTTTCTGGCGGAGCGGGTGGTCAACGCACCGGGCAGCGCGATCGCCGTCACGCTGGAAGGCACACGCCCGCTGCTGGTGGAGGTGCAGGCGTTGTGCAGCCCGACTTCCTTTGGTTATGCCCGCCGCACCGCCAACGGTATCGACTACAACCGCCTGTTGCTGATTGTCGCTGTGCTGACCCGGCGGATGGGCTTCAAACTGGCCGAACAGGACGTCTTTGTCAACGTCATCGGTGGCCTCAAGATCGACGAGCCGGCGGCTGACCTGGCCGTAGCGGTCGCCCTGGCCTCCAGCTACCTGGATCGACCGGTGCCCGCCGACCTGGCCATCGTCGGCGAGATCGGCCTCAGCGGGGAATTGCGGGCGGTGAGCCAGCTCCCGATCCGGCTGAACGAAGCGGCCAAGCTGGGTTTCCGGCGTATCCTGGTGCCGCGCGCCCGGCGTAAGGACGATCTGGCAGCCAAAGGGCTGGAGGTGATCCCGGTACGCAGCATCGCCGAAGCCTTCCGCATGGCCGTGCCAGAGAAGTGAGGGAAGGGCATAGTCTCTTCTGGCTCCTGCCGCCGGGAGAGCTTACAGGGCCGATCCGAACCCATCGCAAAGAAACCGCCCCCGGTTGGAATGACCGGGGGCGGTGTGCTGGTTCAGGTTAGTTCGCCGTCGGGCGCGGGGCCAGCGTCACCCGTACCTCGCTGAGCTGGCCGTTGCGCAGGATGCCCAGCGTGATCGTCTGGCCGACTTCAGTCTCGTTGCTGATGTAGTCCAGCAGGTCATCGAAGGTCACGACTGGCCGGCCATCCACGCTGACGATGATATCGCCGCCGACCTTGATCGTCGTGTCATCGACGCGGGCGTCCCTGCTGCTGCCCAGCAGGCCGGCGCGGGCCGCCGGGCCGGTGTTATCCACCGAGGCAATCAGCACGCCGGTCTGATCCTCGGGCAGATTCATGGCCTCGCGGATCGTGGCGTTGACTGTAGTGCCACTGATGCCCAGCCAGGGGTGCGCATAGCGACCCTCCGCGATCAGCACTGGCACCACGCGGCTGACCGTCTTCGACGGCACGGCAAAGCCGATGCCCGCGTTCTGGCGGGTGGTTGATTCGATGGCCGTGTTGACGCCGATCACCTCGCCAGCCAGGTTGAGCAGCGGGCCGCCAGAATTGCCGGGGTTGATCGCCGCGTCGGTCTGGATGATGTCCGTGATGTTGAAGCGGCTGCCATCAGCGGTCGCGGCCTGCGAGGGTAGCATACGGCCCAGGGCGCTGATAATGCCGCTGGTCATCGTGCCGGACAGCCCAAACGGGTTGCCGATGGCGACGACCATCTGGCCAACCTGCAGGGCCTCCGAATCGCCCAGGGGCAGCGGCTGCAGTTCCGGCGCTTTGGCCGGATCGACCTTGATCACCGCCAGGTCGCTATCCGGGTCGGCCCCGACCAGCGTGGCCTCCACCGCCGTGCCATCGGCGAAGATGACGCGGATCTGATCGGCTTCACCGGCGACGTGATAGTTGGTCACAATGTGCCCGTCGCGATCATAGACGAAGCCGGAACCCTGGCCGTAGACATACTGCTGTTGCTGCCGCTGGTTGGGTGTCTGCGGCCACAGGAAGCGCGGCAGTTCCGGGAAGCCGGGGATCTGTGGCAGCTCCGGGAATTGCGGCAGGCTGACCTCGCGGGTCACCGTCTGACGCACCTGGACGCTGACAACCGAGGGATTGGCGCTGTTATAGAGCGCAATCAGCTGTTCTTCAATCGTATTCGTGGTTGAGGTCGCGCTGGCGCTGCGCACCGCCGGGAAGAGGATCGGGTTGAAGACGGCCAGCGCCACAGCCATGAGCGCGGCGCCGGTCAGCAGCCAGCCGAGACGAGCTTTGCGGGACATACAGTAACCCTCCTGAACGCCTGTGTGTTTGCGCGAAGGCAGCCACACGATGAAAGCGCGGCTGTTCCTGGTTCGTGGTCCAGACCGCGACGGATCAGGATGGTCTGTTGGCCGCGAGCACCCGGTCGGGCCGGGCAATCGAGGAAACGGAGCGCGCTTTCCCGGGGAGGTCTTCGCGCTATGCCTGTACACCGCCAAACACGATAGCGCGATTGGATTAGAATCGCTTTAACGGTAAGAGATTTGCGGTCTCACCCTTCTGCGGCGAGCAGGCGGCTCTGCAGGGTGTGCAGGCGGCGGTAGAGGCCATCGCGGGAGAGCAATTCGGCCTGCGTCCCGCGCTCCACAATCCGCCCTCTCTCCAGCACCAGGATGCGGTCGGCGCGTTCCAGCCCGGCCAGGCGATGGGTGATGATCAGGGTTGTCCGGCCTGCCGCCAGCGCCCATACCGTCTCCATGATGGCCTGCTCGGTTACCGCGTCCAGCCCCGTCGTAGCCTCATCCAGGATCAGCAGCGGGGCATCCTTGAGCAGGGCGCGGGCGATGGCCACCCGCTGGCGCTCCCCGCCGCTGAGGGCCACGCCGCCCTCCCCGATCGGTGTCTCATACCCTTCCGGCAGGCGGGCGATGACCTCCTCCAGTCGGGCGCTCCGCACGGCGGCGGCGATCTGCGCCCCGGTTGCCTCCGGACGGGCGATCAGCAGGTTCTCCCGCAGCGTGGCGTTGAACAGGTGGGTATGCCGGGAGACGACGCCGATCCGGGCGCGGATGTCGTCGGCGCGGCAGGCGCGCAACTCCCGCCCGCCAAGCAGGATGCGCCCCGTCTCGTACTCCCAGAAGCGTAGCAGCAGGTTGACCAGAGTCGATTTGCCCGCCCCGGATGGCCCGACGATGGCGACCGCTTCCCCTTCCCGGACGGCGAAGGACACCTCCTGCAGGGCGGGGATGCCCGGCCCGCTGGCTTCCGCCGCCGGGTAAGCGAAGGATAGCCCTTCCACGACCAGATCCGCGCGTTCCGGCGGGGGGACAGGCGCGGGGGGATCGCTGACGGCGGGCGTCGCCCCTTCGACAATGGCGATCAACCGGTCGGCGGCGGCCAGGCTGCTCGCCAGGTGCTGGAAGGCCAGCGGTAGCGGCGTGATCGCTTCGAAGGCGGCGATGGTGGCCAGCGCCAGCGTCGCCAGATGGACGCCCGTCACGCGGGGGATGGCCGCCGTCAGCACGCCGATCATGGTCAGGCTGATGATCAGGACGCCCAGGGCGTTGCTCAGGCCGTCGAGGCGGGCCGTCTGCTGCTGGCGGGCGATCAGAGCGGCGCTGAGCGTCTCAATACGCCGTCGTTCGGCTTCCTGCGCCCCGTAGGCCAGCAGATCGGGCAGGCCCTGCACGCCGTCGACCAGCGCGGCGCTGAGCGCCGCCCGCGCTTCCACCGCTGCCCGGCCCGGCGCCCGCCCCAGACGGCGCATCAGCAGGGGGACGCCGACGCCCAGCGCCAGCGTCCCGGCCAGGGCGATGGGCGCCAGCGCCGGCGTGTAGGCGCTCAGGAAGATCAGCAGCAAAGCGGTCACGCTGGCGGCCACCAGGGGCGGGGCCAGGACGCGCACGTAGAAATCTTCCAGCGTTTCCACATCGGCCACGATGCGGCTGAGCAGATCGCCGGAGCGATACGCCTGCAGCCGGGCAGGGGCCAGCGGTTCCAGCGCCGCGTAGAACCAGACGCGCAGGCGGGCCAGCAGGCGGAAGGTGACGCTGTGGCTGAGGAGCCGTTCCAGGTAGCGGAAGACGGCGCGGGCGATCCCGAAGAAGCGCACGCCCACAATGGCGACCTGGATGGCAGCGATGGAAGGCCGCAGCGCCGCCATGCTGATGATCCAGGCGGAAGCGGCCAGCAGCCCAATGCTGCTGCCGACCGTCAGGAAACCGAGCAGGGTGGAGAGGGCGATCTGCCGCCAGGCGGGGGCAGCGAAGGCCAGCAGACGGCGGAACGATCCCGTCCCATGGCGGGCAGGTGGCGGGGAAGCAGGGGATGCGGCGGGCATAGGCGTTGACCGGTCGGGCGATGGGCGCTGGCGCTGACGGGGATTGTAACCGATCACGGGCGCTGATCGCCGCTTCCTAAGCCCTGTGCGACATTTCGTCGCATGCCCCTTTTCCCCGCTCCGTGTTGCGACGGGGCAGAAGGCGGCTCACCCCTTAGCGCCCGGCCCCTTTTCCCCTCTCCATTATTATGGAGAGGGGGTAGGGGTGAGGTGTGGAGCGGGGCCAGGGGGGAGGTGTTTCACCAATCGGCCACATCTGTTCATCACCCGGCCAAT